>Ga0315915_1000261_pt1 | contig 48577 bp, 24 predicted proteins | sample MpolbnodulesMG_FD_207738 | JGI IMG/M metagenome (GOLD analysis project Ga0315915, IMG submission 207738) | Medicago polymorpha root nodule microbial communities from Los Angeles, California, United States - branched nodules | ecosystem: Host-associated > Plants > Roots > Nodule | place: USA... | reverse complement strand
TCCAACCAATAAACTATTTGACAAAAAAAAAAAAAAAAGACGGAAAGGAGCAACACTCACGCGTCACAGCCTAAACTTCGACGTGAAAAAGTCTTAAGGGGAAGTCATCAAAGAAAAAACCAAAGGGCATTCCCGTAAAATCGTAACTAGCATCCAAAGCGTTATTGCAATCTTTCTCTCCAACGCATTCTTCTCTTTCTCTCCCACGCACGCACGCACACAACAACACATACAAAACAACCTTCTTCATCTTCTTCCTCTTCATTATTCCCTGCGCGATTAGATCGCACAATTTTTGGAACCCTAATCTACCACATTTCATTTCACACCTTCATCTAAATCTCACAAATCACTCTAATCGAATCAAATCAACGTCGATCACTCTAATCACATCGTTTAATACTTATTATCATCCCTAATCATTCGTTGTTATCGATGGAAATGATCGGTAACCATTCTCCTAATCATTCCCCCGATAACCTCCAATCACGTCGTCTTCCGCCGTGGAATCAAGTAGTTCGCGGCGAATCGGAGTCTATCGCCGCCGTTTCTTCATCGGAGGAATCTTTTCCGATTGTAACTGCTCCGGTGGATGATTCTACCTCTGCTGAAGTGATCTCCGATAACGGAGGTGAGCGCAATGGCGGTACTGGTAAGAGACCTGCTTGGAATAGGTCTTCCGGCAATGGCGGAGTTTCGGAGGTTCAGCCGGTGATGGATGCACGCTCGTGGCCTGCTTTATCTGATTCTGCTCGAGGTTCTACGAAATCAGAGTCGTCGAAGGGTTTGTTAGATGGATCTTCTGTTTCTCCATGGCAGGTTTGTTTCTGCTGCGATTCACTATAGTATTTATGTTAATACGATTTACAATACCTGCGATTTCAATGATTTGTACAATTTACTATAGTTTATTAGAGATGATTATGTTTGTAGCGTTGTTGAGTTGGTTTTTCATGTTTTCCTTGTATGAAATTGAATTCATTGATTGTATACTAAACCAACAGTGGATAAACCTTTACCTTATGCATAATACTGTTATGAACCACTGACATGGACACGTCCACACTAGTAAAAATTGGAAAAATGAATTAACGGAATGTAGTCACATGATGTGTCGGCTATCACGGACACAGACACACTCAGACACAGCGACACCGATATTTTTTTTTGTTGAGAAAATGACATAATTCAATGTAGTGTCGGTGTTGTGTTACCGGGACATGCCTTCAATCCGAAGCTTCCGTGCAACAGAGTATGTCAGTGTTGTGTCGGACTCGGACACAGACACGCCTTCCATCAGAAGTGTCGGTGGTATAGAGTTTCAGGATCACTTTTCATATTCTTTTCACTGTACAATTTGGAAAATGCAAGTACTTTTTTGGTCAGAAGTTTTGGAAAATACACACATGAAGCTGTAGTATTGATGTAGGAATAATATTATACAAATTGTCGTGTCTTTGCGACCAGATGGATTGTGAAGTGCTGCCAGTTTTCACTTTGCTGTCATTTGATTTTGCTGTGCACTTTTCTTTATTTTAATTTTTTGTTTGTATGCACATCGATATTGCTATTGTTTTAAGTGTCAATTATAGGGTATGGAAAGCACACCTTCTTCCTCTATGCAAAGACAAGTTGGAGATAATGTAAATGTAAACAATATGGCACCAACTCGCCAGAAATCAATCAAACACAACAGTTCAAATGCATCTTCTAATGGGGGCCACACACAGCAGTCTGCACCCCAAGTTTCGATAGCGGCAACGGGATCTCACACCTCTTCCAGAGGCCAGACACAGTCTCCCAGAGACCACACACAGTCTCCCAGAGACCACACACAGAGAAGTGGATTTGTGCCAAGTGATCATCCACAGCAGCGTAATTCATTTAGACATCGTAATGGTGGTCCACATCAGCGTGGAGATGGTTCTCACCACCATCATAACTATGGGAACAGGCGTGATCAAGACTGGAATATTCGTCGAAATTACAATGGTAGAGACATGCATGTGCCACCAAGAGTTTCTCCAAGAATTATAAGGCCATCTCTGCCTCCTAATTCTCCTCAATTCATTCATCCACCACCATTGCGGCCTTTTGGTGGCCACATGGGATTCCATGGTATGTTGTATTAATGTCAAGATGATTTCTTTCAGGATAGGAATATTCTCTGATGACTGTATTTGTTTCAGAACTAGCTGCTCCAGTGGTATTATTTGCAGCTCCACCTCCAACGATAGATTCACTTAGAGGTGTTCCCTTTGTTCCTCCAATGCCTCTTTATTATGCAGGGCCAGACCCTCAGTTGCATAGCAAGATAGTCAACCAGATTGACTACTATTTTAGGTATTGCTTTTACTTTGGTCTGTTAATTTTTTTAAATTGCCTTTTTTGTTGGTTAAGAAAGTTGATTTTAGACAATAATACATCTTCTCTATTGCAGTAATGAAAATTTAGTCAAAGATATATTCTTGCGGAAGAATATGGATGCCCAGGGCTGGGTTCCATTATCGCTAATTGCTGGCTTCAAAAAAGTAAGTAATTTGGATGTATGCAATTGCTTTTATGTGTGTGTGTGAGAGAGAGTGAGAGAGAGAATGATTATATTTTTGTTTTTATAGCTGACTTCATAACACACAATTATGCACTTTTTACTTTTACATTAATAGTTAAACTACTGCTGAAGTAGAAGGATTGAATTACATACAATCATCTTCTACCTTTTAATGGAAGCTACTTGTTTACAAATTTTGGCGCTTCTTAGAAAGGATCAGGTCATGACTGATTGATTGATTGCACATGCAATGTTTTTGTATTGATAAATATTATGTTTGTTTTGCTTGTTCTATGACAATCCAGCAAGACAATGGTGGTGGCATGTGTTGTCTCCCCATGGCTGCATAGTTATATTGCCAAAGCTAGCATCCTACCTATTTCAATTTGTTTGAGGAATTTAGCTAGTATTTTTCTCATTTTGGGGGATTGATACATGATCTTCACTCTTTTTTATTTTTATATTGATAAATATTATGTTATAATTTGTTTTGCTTGTTCTATGACAATCCAGCAAGACAATGGTGGTGGCATGTGTTGTCTCCCCATGGCTGCATAGTTATATTGCCAAAGCTAGCATCCTACCTATTTCAATTTGTCTGAAGAATTTAGCTAGTATTTTTCTCATTTTGGGGGATTGATGCATGATCTTTACTCTTTTTTTTTAATCCTACTTTTGCTTTCTATAATATATGCAGTTCTATTTGAGGTATCTGGGCTCAAGTCGTGATTATTTATGTTGTGTATCACTAAATTAGACTGGGAAAACAAAGAAGTTTTTATTTTATTTTATACAAGTTGTTTTAGTGTCTTGAGGAAAAGTTTATAGCTTTTTTTCAGGAAATTCTTATAAGGCAAGGCTAAGTCCTGAATTTTTTTTAAAGTTGCACAACTCTTACATTAAAATGATATTTTTTTCTGTAATCCATATCTTGTTTGGACTTTGAACATCAGTAGATGAAAACGTGAAACATCGCCTACTGGGTTGGGTATTATATGTTACAATGGATATTGTTTGGTTGTGTTGGTTTCTACATGAGTTTTATAGTTAAATACAACAAACCATATGTATGCACAATGAACCGTCAGAAGAATAAAAAGCTTGCAAGAAGATTTGAAGTTTGATCCTTTTAATTTTAATTATTCGTTCTCTTGGATTTGTAATTATATTATGTTATTTTTACCATATTAAGCATTACTGCTGTGAGGGGTAACCTTGGCGCAACTGATAAAGTTGTTGTCATGTGACTGAAAGGTCACGGGTTCAAGTCCTGGAAACAACCTCTTGTGTAAAAACAGGGTAAGGCTGCGTACAATACACCAAATGGTGGGACCCCTTCCCGGACCCTGCGTATGTGGGATCTTTAAGTGCACTGGGTTGCCCTTTTAAGCTTGTGCTTTTGATTTCTTGGTTACAGACCAAGAGTGCACCATGAAAATCTTTATGTTTTGTTATCAATGTTGATTGATGCATTTTTGGTTTAGATGTAATTGCCTTAAAGCATAACTTGGAAATTGTATGCTCTGGTGTATTCATAAGTTTATCTCCTGAACTATATACCACCATAATTATGTCCGACACTGGTGAGATGGAACTGGATATGTAAATGTGTGTGACTGTATGTAATACCTGTTTCAGGTTTCGGTTTGTAGTTTGTACTTATAGTGTTGACTATTTTGTAGTTGACTTCATATATCATTTAGACGTTGTACTGTGCTGTTTTCCAACCCCATCTAAATTGTCGTAGAAATTCTTCTATGTAGCATTTTATTATATTTTAATTAATGAAAATATTTCCGTCTGCCAGGTTATGGATTTGACTGACAATATTCAGCTTATAATAGATGCAATTCGAACTTCATCTGTTGTTGAAGTACAGGTATTTTTTTGAATCTTGCATCGGAAATTTTAGTTTATAATTTGATTTGAATAGATACACAAATTTAGTTGGAAGATCAAGTAAAGTGATAATTCTCATTTTCATTGTTCTATCAATTTCATTCTCATTTTCATTTTTCTCAATCTTGCATTGTAGATTTGTGTTTATAATTTGATCTGATATTGCATTGGAATATCTATTATTAAGAATTTATTAAATTATTCAAATATTCCCTATTCTATCAATTTGTTGAACCTGCTGTTTTGAATTTCTTTATATTATAGGGAGACAAAATAAGGAGGCAAAATGATTGGGAGAAATGGATCATGCCTCCTCCTGTTCAGTTTCCTAATGTTACAAGTCCTGAAGTGATAAATCACGACATGCTAGCAGAGCAAATGCACAATATTGCTCTGGAGACAACTATCTATGATGGTGCAGGAGGACCAGTTGTTCTACCAGATAATTCAGAGCATACACCTGCATTTGGGGATTTGAGCACTCCATTGCAGCTCTCAACTAGCGAAATTACTGGTCAAGTTGACATTCATGGCTCAGATTACTCTACTTCAAGGAGAAATTAGAGCTGCAAACGTGCTTAGGCACTTCGGTTTTTTTTTTTGGGAGCCCATAAGAGTTAAGGAGGACACTGGCAGGTATCTAGAAATTATCTCAGTCTTTGCATGTGGCACAATGAGATAATTTCTCATGAGACATTTAGGATAACATGATTGTTGAATAGGAAGAAAATTCCGATTACAAAACCGAAAACATGACTAAATGCGAAGATCAACCCCCTCCCTCTAAAAATGAAAACAAAGAAGGCATTTTATTTTTGGTTGTTGTGGACCTAGTGATGCGACTATTGTGATAACTTGTTTTTGTGGATATATATGTATGTTCTTAGCCTTAGAGGATGGTTTTGCTTGCTTGAATATGCGGAGGAATTTTGGCTGTTTTGTTTCCCGACTGCCCCTCAGCTGCTTTTTAAAATCTGGGGTCAGCTTCCCACCGGTTTCAAGAGCTTTTTATTAGTTAATGGGTGTTGTATGTTGAATGAATCTGATGATAGCTACCTGCTGCTTCTGAGGGAAGAGGAAATATGGCTTCCTTGTGGTTGAGCTTGTCCTAGGACCACATCAAAGATGCTTGCTTGATGTCCCTTTCTATATTCCGTTCTTTTCTTGTCTGGAATGACATTGATATTTATAATATTTTTCAGTTTTCATGTCTGTTTAAAGTCAAATTCCGACGCCATAAAAATTTTATTGTTTTTTTTTATCAAAATTTCAGACCCGAAAAAATTGTGCATGCATGGATCATTGATATTTTACTTGGTTTAGATATTTAGTAAAATTTATAGACCTGAATTTTTTTTATCTCTCTCCCACACGGTATCACTGCAATTTTTATTTTACTTGGTTTGATGATTTAAGTATGTAATTTTTTCATAACTTTCGTATCTTTTATTAATTTTATATTATCCTCTCCAAAAAAATTATTAGGTAGTATTTTACTAAAGATGAATGCTCTGGAGTCACTCATCTATTGGACCACGTCGGCTATTTTTTTTAACCCTTTTTACCCGTTGACCGGTTAAATTTATTAATTTTTAGATCACAGAGAAAAACTTATCACGGTCTCTACGCTCCATGCCCAGTAGCGAGCATGTTCAACAGTGTCTCCATTGCTTCTCAACCTTAGCCAACTTAAAGGACCCATCAATTGGGATAGCCAAAACAGAACATTGTTGTTTCAGCCACTTATAGTATGTTTGGAATAGCTTCAATTAACCCAAAATCACGGTAAAGAATCACGCCAAGGCAGAAGCTAAGTGTATTAGCTTTAGAATTTTCAAGGTGAATGTACATTGACAAGTGATATTGGGTTTCCAAACACACGCTTAGTTTATTGGGAGAGAATAGAAAACACGTGCTGGAGATGTCACGAAGTGCAGCCGGCAGTATCATGGTGACGATGATTGGCTTTGCATGGGCTGCAGCGGTCAATGTTGCCAATATTTTTTTATTTGTTTTGTTTTTTTCGAATATTGGATTTTTTAATGGAGATATGGTGGTGAGGGGGAGAATTGTTACTGGATGTTGCTTATGGAGATATGGTGGTGAGGTTTGGGGAGAATTTGTACTGGATGTTGCGATTAACAGAGGGCATTCAAGATTTGTGTAGGGGACGACGGTTTTTATCAATAGTGGAGGAAGATATGAAATTCAATATTTTTTTTTTGTCAAGTAGCTAGTGGCTAGAACTCACACATTTTAAGTGTGGAGAAGTGGAGTGTATGGGGCTTCGAACCCCAGCCTCTACGTATAATATGCAATATCCTTGCCAGCTGAGTTACGCTACGGGGATTGAAATTCAATAAATTAAATGTAATACAATTAAAACTACTCCGAGTCTAATACTTTTGAAAATTGGATGATGCTGTCAATGAATGAGTGTTATTGAGATTGTGTCCTTAACATTTCTATTTACTAAAGTATCTGATGTTTTAAGGTAATATTTTAAGATAGTCAAAATGATGATAATAATTGTACGACAAATAGATAGATTAACATTATAATTTGTAATCTTTCAAAAAAAATTATACTTTGTAATTTATTTTGATGGACTGAAAATTTGTTTTTTTTTAATATTTTTTTATGATAAAATATGGAGAAAAATGAGCTTTTTATTTATATAAAGAAGTTTCCCTCAAAACAAAGAAAATTATACAAAGAAGTTAAAACCAACCATATTGTATACGTCGTATTTAACAAATTATAATGAAATGAGCTTTTTATTTATATATAAGAAGTTAAACTTAAAACCAACCTTATATTTTAGTTACTCCTGATTTTTTAGTATAAGCAACAAAGTAAAAGGTCATGTTTTTTGGTATAAAATATAACCAAATTTAACTATTTATATCCAATTTAATGCTATTTTTTTTTGACAAAATATCCAATTTAATGCTACTTTTTTTTTGGGTACAAAAATAGGGCAAAGCCCAAGAAAAAGAAAACTAAGCGATTAATCGAACATACCGAGGTATTTCAGCGCCAGAAAAGTCATCAAAAAGGAGACGTTGAAGCTCTCTAGGAGGAATCTCAATCATATGTAAATCAAAGGTGTCCAAAGATAGATTGAAATTTGCTAGCCAATCTGCTGATATGTTTCCTTCACACCATGTATGGTTGATATGAACATGCCAACTCTTGTTTTTTAGGTCACGAATGTGCCGAATCAAGGTAGGAACATTTCCATTGATGTTACATTTCCCTGTTACCATGTCAACTAAAAGTGATGAGTCGCTTTCCACTTGGAAGTGTGTTATCCCCCGTCTCCGAGCCATGTCCATACCAATATACATGACCCACATCTCTGCATGTAACGCATCGCATGAACCTATCTTACGAGCATAGCTATTCAAACAATTTTCACTGCTATCACGGAAAAGGTCACCACATCCCGAGAGATTAACTGAGCTTTTATGTGCCCCATCACAATTGAGTTTAACCAAAACCCTCCTGGGGTCTCTTCCATCCAATGAAAATAGAGTCAGTATGATGAGGCCATCCAGTTACGTGTGTTTGTTCGCAATTATCAATCTTCATAGCCATCTCAAGAATCACATCAATTGGATTAAAAGGCAATGAAACTCCTCTTCAAAAATGCTCTTATTCCTCCACGTCCACAAAGTGCCAACATGTCACCATAAAGATAGTTTGTTACTCAATCTTATGTGCTCACATTTTCTTGTTGTTGAGATTGTTAAAGATCCAATCCTGCAATTCAAAGAAAAGAAATTAGTAATTTGATTAGAAGTTATTAACCTAAGCCAAACTCGGGTCGATTGCACACAATCTCTCAGAACATGGATGATTACCCACTGATTTTGAAAACAAATAAATTCATGGCAGCATGTACCTCTAATTTGTTATAGAGTTAAATATGTTTTTAGTCCCTATAAATATATCAATTTTTTCGTCTTAGTCCCTCTAAAATTTTCCTTCAACTTTTAGTTCCTATAAAATTTTCAATCACTACTTTTGGTCCCTATTTTTATGTTAATTTTAGTATTTCTTAATGAAATTGTACATATATCTGTAAACTATTGTAAAACAATTTCCCAAAAAAAATTAAATTTTTTTAACAAAACATAAATAAAATATGAATTTTTAACCTTCCAAAATATAAAAATTCATATTAAATTCATGTTTTGTTAAAAAAATTCTAATTTTTTTTGGGAGTGATTTTTATAATATTATGAATTTTTCTGAAAATTTTTATTCGAAAATATGAATTCTACATATGATTTTACTTTAAAGGAGGGACCAAAAGTGAAGATGAATTTTTTTTAAAGGATTAAACGTTGAATGAAAATTTTATAGGGATTAAAATGAAAAGTTGATATATTTCTAGGAATCAAAAACATATTTAACCCTTTATTATATGCATATGTTCTCACGTGAAGCATTTTTTTCGTTTTGTTTAAATAGATGAAATTGAAAGGAGTATTTATTATTTCACTTGATATATTTATCTCTCAGCAATACTAGCTCATAAGCGATAATATTGAAAAAATAATAATTAATATATTTTCTTTGTCAAAAAAATAATTAATATCATTTTATGAAAGAGATATAGATAAATAAAAATGATGTATTTGATCTATATTATTATGATATAAATACATCAATTTTTATTGACTAATATGTCAATTATAAAATTACCAAGTAAGTATTAATTTAAACTTTAAAATGATAAATAAAAGTAAAATTTTCAATTAAAAACAATTGTGGGAGTAATTAAAAAAAAATCAAATGAATTTCATTATTTGGGGAACAAATTAAGTAAGTTCGAATGCCTGCCAAATTGCCAATCACAAAGACCAACTGTTAGCATGGAATTGGTTGGTAGAACTGGAACTTTACAAATCTCATTTTTGGAAACCAAACGAAATAGTATATCGTGCTTTGGACAAGTGTTGTTGTTTGAACCCTCATAGACAAAAAAACATGGGTCCTTTTGGTTTCCTCTTCACCCTGCTTGCTTAATTTGCTTCCAACTAAGTCCTATGTTTATGATTAAAAATACACATGATTTGAGTTGTCCAAATAATATAACATCCAACGGTTACTGACCATTATACCTTTTCAGACCAATGAACAATATCAATGTCTTTCATAGGTGACAGAACACCCACTTTATATTTATAGATTTATAGATAGGACAAAACACCCTTTAAAATAAGATAAAATAATTTCATACAACAATGGTCTTTTTCTGATTGATATTCTTTCTGAACACCTACACTCTCAAGCTAGCTTGATGAGTCTCAGTCAATCAAACCATGGTTAGTACTTAGTAAGCATTATTATTTATTGAAACTTGAAACTCCTATTCTTCTTCTTTCCTTAGGTGGGTGGGTGGTTTTCTCTAATTTTGAACTAATAGTACGATACTCATCTTTAATAAATATGGTAAAACCCAAACTTCATAGAAATGGAAATAAAATTGTTACACGATGTGTTTTCATTTTGTATGTCCCTAGTAAGGAAATAAAACGATAGAGGAGTTTTTAAAGGAATTTGTGTCTTCACTTCATTTGGAAGTGATTGTTGAAAATGGTAATAAGCTTGAGAAGAAGTAAGCAAGAGAAAATAGAAGCTAGGAAAAAGTTAGTAGAGGGTGATGTAAGAATAGTTATTTATTGAGATACTTTTATGGGAAAATGAGGCAAGAAAAAATGACTGGTTAAAGGAAAAGTCGGTGTGACCTTCCATGCAAAAGAACAAAAGGATTTTTATGTTCAAGACTGTGTGATGTGGAGGTCATTGGACAGAGCAAGACTCGACAGCTGTCAAGTTCTAATTAAAGCAAACTAGGATTGATGACTAGGACACATTAATTTTTTTGACGGCATCAAGGTTAATTTAGTGAAATCTAATTATAGTTTTAATTATGAAACTAATTTTTGCAAGTTTATAACCTTCAACACCGTGCACAAACATCTCAAATTTTTTATCTAAGACTCAAGAATATGAAGATATTGTGGAACTGAAAGAAAATTCGTGATTTTTAAAAGTAAAGGAACAGAATTTAGGACACAAGGTTGAATTTTTGCAAAGATAATGATTTTTTTTTTTAAGAAGTTAAAATGAAATATATTACTGAAAGTTTGAAGATTTCAGCTCAAGGTGTGCCGAAAACCCAGCTGAAAGAGTATCAAATACAATCAAAGAAACGGGAAACAAAAACAAGAAAACTAAAAAAGAGAGCTACCCTGTTACATAATAATTCCCAAGCAAGGTAAATTGTTTAACCACCAAGAATGGTAGGAGAAAACAAAACTAGGACGATTTGCTTTCAGCCATCAGTAAGATTGAAACTTAACTTTATCTAGCAATTGATTAATCGAAGCTTGTGTTTGGTGAAGAACCCGAGCATTCCTTTCAAGCCAAATCACCCACACACAAGATAACCATATAAGATGAAAAGCGGAGCAGTTGTTTTTTGAGAAGCCTCCTAATGTGCCAAATTGATATAAATGGTCTGGCACATGTTCAGGAAACACTATGTGGTAACTAAGCCAATGAGAAATACCATACCAAAGTTTACCAAAAAAATCACAAGAGAGGAATAAGTGTTTTGCATCCTCCATCATACCGCATCCACCGACGCATAACTGAGCATTTGGAAGTAAAATGTGTCTTTTAATTAGACTGTCCGTTGTTGGTAATCTATCCCGTAACAGACGCCAAACAAAGAGACTAATTTTCAGGGGCACTTCCTTGTTCCAGATTTCTGACATATGAATTGCTGACAAGTTGTTGCTAGTTGGTGTTAACAGATGGTTATAAGCACTTATGACGTTATAATTGCTGGAAGCATGTAAGTGCCAAATCCACCTGTCAGAATGATTAGGCTGCAAAACAATATTAGTTAAAATATCACAACACTCCCGCACCTTCTCCTCCTCCCAAGCAAACAAACGACGCCGCCACTTCCAAGCTTCCCCCTCTTCCCCCCACTCAAGCGAATACATTTCAGCCACCGTTATTATTTTATTATTAGCAAGATCAAAAAGTCGGCCAAAACTATTCTTCAAAACTAACCCATCAATCCAAGGATCCCACCAAAATAAAGTATGGGCATCGTCGCCTACCTCCTGCCCAACATTATCATCAAACCACCGCCCACCTCCCACATCAGCCCCATTTTTTATATTTATTAAATTATTTCACCAAACAGAGTTAAACTGTCCATCCTCTACGATTATATCGCCTACCTCCCCATATCTACCTGCTAAAACTCTATACCACTAACTCCTATTTCCAACCCGCATACGCCAACACCATTTACCAAGTAATGCCAAATTAAACTCTCGAATCCTCCGCACTCCTAAGCCTCCATCCACCTTTTTGGAACAAATAGTGTCCCAGTTAATCCAAGAAATTTTCCTAACCTCCTCACAGCCCCAAAAAAAAAACAATTAAAAATAGATTCAATAGGGGAAATGATACCTGCGGGAGCTTTGAAGAAGGAAAGAAAGTAGACTGGAAGAGAGGACAAGACAGACTTTAGAAGAACTAAACGACCACCCAAAGATAGATTTTTACTCTTCCAACCCGATAATCTGGATTTAATATGGTTAATCAAGGGTTGCCAAAATTTTAATTTGCGAGGATCACCTCCTATAGGCAGCCCCAGATAAAGAAAAGGAACTCTGCCCAATTTACAATGAAGAATAGAGGCTGCCTCGGCCAACCAAGAATCATGAATATTAACACCAACTAACATACTTCTGTGGAAGTTTACTTTGAGACCAGATGTCGCTTCAAAGAGAATGAGTAGAGCTTTCAGAGCTCTAATATTAGCCCAACTTCAATCCCCAATTAACAAGGTGTCATCAGCAAATTGTAAATGAGTGATGGAAACAAGATTATTATTAGCCCCTACCTTGTAACCAGAAAAATGTCCAGCCTCTACTAAAGCATTCATCATGACATTAGGATGTAATGACTAAATAAACTTATCACACCAACTAAATATTTGTAAATATGTTATCAAAAATGATTATCCACCTTACTGGTTATATTTATAGATGAACTCATTCTCCACCTTACAAGTCATATTTGTAAACCAGAATTAAGTCAAACATAAATTCTTATACAATGTTTAAATATTTAAAATTCATCAAACCACTCAGATCACAATTCAAATGTTTTAACGTGAGAAAAATGTGTTAAAAATCTCACATTATATCAGACACAATATAAACACATATTTTTATGCATAAGTGAAGACATTTCTCAATGTACAAGTTTACCAAATATTTTTTTATCCATATAGACCAAATCTAAATTCGAATATTTATTTTCTTTATCTAGTGTCTAGTGATGTGATATACACGGTGAAAGAGTATAGATAGAACTATTAACCACACAGGTGCCCTCCCGTGCGTTCTGCAAACCTTTGGACATTCTTTTGGGAACGAGTTTGGTTTCCAAAGACCATAACAGGGTCGACAGTGTTTTCCTTAACAGAGGTGAGTGAATGAACAATCGGTACCAGAAACGTGGCTAATAATGGGTTGCTGTTGAGATCAAGTTAAGTATGGACGCTTTGGATTCTCATACTTTCTCTACTTTCCACCATTCTTGTGGCTATCAAATTGACGTTTGTCCTAATGCATTATAAGGGATGTGTACCTCCCCTAATTTATTTGTGAAAAAAAACTAGTGAATGCCATAAGGAAATTGTTTAAGAACTCAAAATAAAGTGATTTTTTTTTTTGAGAGATTTGTCAAAGAACCAAACATGGTAAAAATATTTTAGAAGTGTGTAATCAAACTCTTCAAAATATAAATTTTTTTATTTAATATAAGTTTTTTTATTTCCTTAACAAATGACTCATTGTTTTATTTCATCTAATGTAAAATTTTATCATATATAATATATTATACATCATAGAGTATTTTTAAGGGCGAGAAACTTACTCTATAAGTCATGATATAAAATAGACACTCCAATTGGGAGTTCAATTGAGAAATGATCTATTTGAGTGTATAGCTTTAACGAATACCGTCTTATTCTTGTTGGAGGGACTTATATGATCATGTTTAAATTAAGAAAAGTGGATGAATGATAGTACGTATACTATTGAGTTGTGCAATGGTTGATCTTGTTGTGAAGCTCTTAGAAGATATTGGCATATGGCGACATAAGTTTGAAATGCACTAGCTTCGTGCTTGGCAGTACAAGGGGCGACTAATTGGATTAAACCAACCCTAGATTACTTTAAATGTTATATTGATGTGTTCTTTTGGCCGAGTTTAAATAGAGTTTGTATTGATATTTGTATTGGAGAAGCGGGGATTCCACTTGTGTACCATTGAGGTACCAATGGTATATACCATTGGCCAATTAGAGTGTGCCACCTATCAATGTTACTTTATAAATGCTTTAGTTGATATATTTTTTTAAAGGGGGTGCCACGTGACACATTCTAATTGGACAATGGTATATAACATTATGGTATACAAGTGTTATCCGGAGAAGCGGTGGGTCTTCATGCCCCTTTAGAAAAGGTGATGACAAATTTTGCCAAATATACCAAATCGTTTTAAGTAGTAAGTTATTATCTCCAAAATGATTGTTGTTTTCTACTATGCAGTTTATTAAACTTATAAATTAAAATAGCAAATGGGGGAGAGTTTTCAAGTTTTTTTTTTAATCTAAACAATTAATTGCTCATAAATTAAGTTTTTTTTTCCTTTCTTCATGCTTTTCTATATCATTTGAGCACCACATCATTTTGTTTGTCGTCTTGGTGCAACCTTGTATGATTTCTATTTTGTTCAAATTAGGTTTGATCCATGACATATTCACCACATGTTTGTCTTGAGGCACATGCAATAAGTGCGTGTTCAACCCTGTTTTCGCTGCAATTTCACATAGGCTAAAAAATCAAGCTTCTACATAGACGAATTAAGTTTTCTGCAATTTTGGTAAAATGTGAAAAACACTCGGTGCAACCAGACAAGCACTTAATCAATAACTTAAGAGTCGATGTTATATATCTAGACATGTATAGTTTTCTCACTTTGATTTTGTCACGTTTGTATATATTTTGTTTTTATCCTATCAACCCTAGCATTATAAGTTTGCTCACAATTAAATCACTTTCAATTTTAGGACGTTAAACATATGTTGCTTGGATATATTCTATTCATTTGAATTATTGAGTATTTTTTTTTTATAAAAAAAAAAAGAAGAAAAGAAAAGTAATTTGGAAGTTATTTAAATATGATATTGAATCATTGAAACTGTAGCTGTAAGCATCTCGTACATACTGATCATGCAAGAAAGAATTGATGAGTAACAGTACTCTAGACTCCACTCTCCAGAGTTCAGTCCTTGACACCTTTCTCACTCACTCTCACTCTCTCTCTCTCTCTCTCTCTCTCCCAATCTCTTTTCAAATCCCACTTTTTATGTCCTAACACATTGCCTTATCTCACCAAATGCATCTCGTCATCATTAACATCTAGTGAACAAAAACGGGAAGTGCCTCACAAATCAAACCCTCAATAGTGTTAGCGTGTCCTTTTCCTTGTCCTTTGTGTCTCAAAAAAGAAGTTAAATATCACCATCACAAACTTCATTTTCTCTTTGTGGAAAGAAATTAACCATGGAAGAAGTTTGGAAAGACATAAACCTGTCTTCATTGAATGACCAAAACACACGACCCATGATAATGAGTACTCGTAATTCCACTTTTGGTGGTGTTATCCTTCAAGACTTTCTCACTCGACCTCCTACTTTAGACCCACCAAAAAGCTTAGACTATTCTTCTAATAATTCATCTTCTTCTGTTGCTTCAGATCAAAATAACAACAATGCTTCATTTTATTGCCCTAGCTCTACGACCCCACCACCTCTTGTCACTGCTCTTAGTTTGAACTCTCGTCCTGATTTTCTCTATGACCCTCTTATCAGACAAAACAAGCATAATAATTCTCAGTTACTACTTCAACAACAGCAACAACAACTACAGCAGCAGAAACAACAACAACAACAAAACATTGGTGTATCGAATGTTTCTCCTTGTTTTGTAAATGCTTCACCGTATGATCAGAATGTGGGTGTTGCTGCATCTAGTTCTTTCACTTGTTTTGGAAAGAGATTTGGTGAAGCACCTGATATTAGCCCTGGTGAAAGGAGAAATAAGAGGATGATCAAGAATCGGGAATCTGCTGCACGGTCACGTGCTAGAAAACAGGAAAAGATTGCTTCTTTCTTTTTCTCTAAATCTAGTGTGTGTTTGGTTGCACGATAAGTTTAACAAAATCACGAGTGATGTTGTGATTTTGTTGAAACTCAAACGAAATCATGGTGATTTATCGTGATTCTGCCAATCTAATCAATAACCTAAACATAAACTTAATACCACTCACCTATGATGGTGGGTGGGAATTGAGACGGTCGTAATTTTATTAAAATTTTTATTTTTATTTTTATTTTTATTTGAATATTGTGGTAAAAGGTGGTCAAATGTTATTGATAGAGTTTCAATCTCACTTGTATTGTTGTCCCAACATAAAATATTTATGATGTGGCAACTAACATGATGCAAATGCTTCTGTCAAATAAAAAAACATGTTTCAAATGTTGGTGATTTAGGTGGGGCATTATTGTTTTTTGTGAAGAATGCTAATAACACCCAAAATAAAATTGTTGTTTATTATTTTTAGAATAATGGATTTATTTACTTTTTTGTTGTGTGGTTATTTCAGGCTTACACGAATGAACTAGAGCAGAAAGTTCAATTATTGCAGGAAGAGAATGCAAGACTTAGAAGACAGCAACAAGAGGTACATTATTGTCCCATTTCATTTTCTTTAATTTGTTCTATTTGGTCAAGAAATTGTTGTATTTGGTCTAATTTTTTTAACCAAATACAACACATTTTTTTCTTTCTAGTTATTAACATATTTTCATTTTAATATTTTTAGTATCTACGCGTTATATTATGCTTTCAATTCCACATAGTAGTAGGATTGATTTTAGGTTTTTTGTTTTTGTTTTTGTGTCAATGTGAATGCAGTTATGGGAAGCAGAAAGTGGTGGTCAGCAAAAGAAGAGTAGCTTGTATCGAACATCATCCTTTTGAGAACAAAACATGTAATATCTAACTAATTATGAACTAAACTAATTAATGTTACCCTTGGATGTAAGTGTATTATGACTAAATTTGGTTGTGAAATATTAGTTAAGATATTTTCTCTTTTAGTAGAAGGTAATGGTTATGTTTTGAGGAATACACAAACAAAAGACAGGGGAATGTATGAAAGATGAATGTGCTTTTGCCATTACTAGAAGCAGGGGCCTCAATGTGGAAACTTATTTTGATGGAACTTTTTTGGTATTATCATTGTCCTAGTTTGTTTTGACGTTTTGCAACTTTTGTTTTTGTTTGACAAAATTATCTTCATGTGGAAAGTGAATGAGTGAGGTGGGAGAGGAAATTAAAAGCGTGACCAAAAAGCATATACTAGTGTACATAGCCAGAACCTACCACTATCAGTTTAGCAGGAGGGTTTTTGCAACCAAAGACACGACGTTTTGTTTTATCTCTCTAGCCATGACAATGACTCGATGAGTAGTACTCAACCATTTAATAGGGGAGGTCCTTTTACTATATTGTATTTTTTCATCACTAATCTTGAGTTATTTGGATTTGTTATGGGTAATCTTGAGTCATTAGTGGAAGAAGGTTCAATCTTGAGTCATTATTTGGACTCTAAAAATCAGGGGTGAACACCAATTTTTCTTTTAAGAAGGTTCAACCTAGGATGAGTTTCACCGTAATGGGAAATTGTATTAACACTACTTTTATTGTTCTTATTCTGAAGGTCGATAACCCTCAAAGACTGAATGAGTTTCGACCAATTTCATTGGTGGGGAGTATGTATAAAATCATAGCAAAATTGTTAGCCAATAGGTTAAGGTTGGTTATTGGCAGTGTCATTTCAGAGACCCAGTCTGCATTTATTAAGAATTAACAAATCCTTGATGGTATCCTTATTGCTAATGAAGTGGATGATGAAGCCAGTAAGTTAAAGAAGGAGCTCATGTTGTTTATGGTGGACTTTGAAAAGGCGTATGACTCCGTTGATTGGGGATACCTGGATTCGGTTATGGAGCGCATGTCTTTTCATGTTTTGTGGAGGAAGTGGATTAGAGAATGCGTATGCACTACTACAACTTCTGTTCTTGTCAACGATAGCCCTACAAAGGAATTCCCACTTCAAAGGGGCCTTCGTTGGAGGGATCCACTATCCACTTTCCTGTTCCTTCTGGCAGCTGAGGGACTCCACATTTTGATGAAAGCTATGGTTGAAAATCAATTGTTCACGGGGTATTCGATTGGGGCAATTAATTCGATGGTTGTTTCACATCTTCAATTTGTAGACGATACTTTGTTGTTAGGTAACAAAAGCTGGGCTAATATTCGTGCTCTTCGGGCGACTCTTGTCATTTCTGAGTCGTTGTTAGGGTTGAAGGTGGATTTTAATACAAGTTTGCTAGCGGGAATTAATATTTTTGATTCGTGGATGGCTGAGGTAGCCTTAGTGTTGAGTTATAAAGTGGGTAAGGTTCCTTTCATGTACTTAGGTTTACCTATTGGGAGTAATCCGCGGAGACTTTAGTTTTGGGACTATTGTGAATCGAATTAAATCTAGATTGTCGGGTTGGAATAGCCGGTTTCTCTCGTTTGGCGGTCGCTTGATCCTTCTCAAATCAGTTATGACTTCTCTACCTGTATATGCACTTTCCTTCTTTAAAGCTCCATCAGGTATAATCTCTTCCATTGAATCTTTGTTGAATAATTTTTTTTTTTTTTGGGGAGGGGGGGTGAGGACCATAGAAAAATTACTTGGATAGGTTGGAATATTGTATGCTCTTCAAAGGAGTCTGGAGGGTTGGGGGTAAGGAAGTTGAAGGAGTTTAATGTTGCTTTGTTAGGTAAATGGTGTTGGCGGATAGAGAAGGTTTGTGGTATCATGTTTTAGTCGCCCCTTATGGCAAAGTAGGCGGGAGGTTGGGGGGCCGGAGTTGTTCTTCTTGGTGGAGGGAGGTGGGGAGGATTCGTGATGGTGATGGCGATGTAGGCGGTGGTTGGTTCAGTGATAGCGTGTTGAGGAAGGTGGGGGATGGGACCGATACACTGTTTTGGTCCCATAGATGGTGTGATGGTGCGCCCCTTTGTGAGCGGTTTCTGAGGTTGTTTGACTTGGCGGAGAACAAAACAGTTAAACTGGCTGATATGTTCTCCCTTGGTCTGGTGCATGGTGGGGAGGGATGGAGTTGGTGCCGTATGTTGTGGGCGTGGGAGGAGGATTTATTATAGTAGTGTAGGGCTTTACTGCTCGATGTTTCTCTGTTTCATAATGTTTCAGATACTTGGGTGTGGCTTCCTGACCCTATAGGAGGTTTTTCAGTTCGAGGTGCTTATGAATTATTAACAATACATATATGGATAGCCCTTTGGACTTAGTTTGGCATCGCTAGGTTCCTTTGAAGGTCTAGATTTTTGCTTGGCGACTTATTCAGGATCGTTTACCTACTAAAGCAAATCTGGCAGCTCGTGGCATAATTCAGACATATGCGACTCTTTGTGTGTCAGGGTGCGGTCATGTTGAAACAGCCGACCATTTGTTTTTATCTTGCACTTCGTTTGCACCGATTTCCGATTTGGGAGCAGCTGCGCCTCTGGATTGGGTTTGTGGGGGCGGATTCCAACAATATTTCAGATCAGTTGATGCAGTTTACTTATATGACAGGTGTTGGCAAAGCTAGGCCTTCGTTTTTACAGTTAATTTGGCTTCTCTGTACTTGGGTGTTGAGGAACGAATGTAACAGCCGATTGTTTAATAATGTTGTAACCGATGTTCCTAGGTTACTTGATAAGATTAAATTGTTATCGTTAGCGTGGCTGGAAGCTAAAAAAGCCACATTTGTTTTTGGTACTCATAGGTGGTGGTCAAGTCCATTGGTTTGTCTGGACATTGGCTAATCACCGTTGGTTTTTTTCTCCTTTTGACATTGTTCCCTTTTGTATATTTTTAGTGGTCTCCTAGGCACACCTTGTGCTTGGGAACTACTACCGGTGTGGTTATATAATTCCATTTTAGCTTGTTCTAGTTAGAAGGAGTTTATGAACATTCATAAATGAGTGACTTTAAAAATTGAACTCGTATATTATTATTTTGGGAAAGTATCGCCGACAACTCTAACCACTATGTTGGCTTACTATGTTATCTTTTGTATTTGGTATATTTTTTTAATTTCTAAAAGCTTAAATACTTTTTAATAATCTTAGAAAATAATAATTTGATCGGTAATTGTTTCATCTAAAATTTGAACTTAATACTTATGAACAATTCATCCTTTAATAAAACTAATCAAACTACTAAAGCCTAATTACTTAGTTCAAGGGTGTTGACTTTAAAACAAAATAGCAACATACATTATCCTCAATCTAACTCAATCACAAGTATAATTCTTGTTCTTTTACTCATAAATAAATCAAACATTTCAGAAATTTTAGGTGTGAATATAATTCTTACTACTTTGATCACGCAAAAATCCATTCACATGTTGTTAAGATGCCATAGTTTAATCTGGATGCATAGTTTTGTTGGCATCTGATCAACATGTGAATGAATTTTTATGTGATCAAAGTAGTAGAAATTATCTTCACTCCTAAAATCTTCTAAACTCGATGCCATTTCACGTAAAAATGTTTTTTTTTAACAAGTTTCACGTAAAAATGTTACTAAAACTTTTGAAATCGTTTATCGTGGTTCAACCTAAACTCGAGAGAAATTAATTTATGCAGTTGACAATTGTGTTACCTTTTCGATATATGCAGTATGCAGATGTTTATTTCATTATTGATAAGCAATAATGTCCATTTCATCATTAAAAATCCGCACATCTCCAATTCACTATATAAAATCTGCACATGTCCTTTACCCGCACCCTACTCTTTAAAATACTTATTCAAAGTTCTACAGATTTTGTCTCACTTCTACATGATATAGATTAGTGTTAGAATATAAAATATTCATTGTATAAATTATTAATATATTTTTTTTTGAAGAGGCATAAATTATTAATATATTGTATATTATTTAGAGATAATTGAGGCACAAGTTAGATATACTTGATGCCCAAGTTAGAGATGAATTTAAAAATAAAATATTTACAACATTTAATTTATATTTTGATGAATATACACAAACTCATTTTTAAATAAACTTTGGCTTTATAAAGTTAATTTATGTAAAAACAAGATATAACTCAATATTTAGTTGAGTTTGGTTACTTGTACAGAGTTATTTATCTCAATTTGTTAATTCAGTTATTCACTTCCATTTGATTTAATTAACATAGCCATCTGACATATATATCACCATAGTGTTTGTAGTGTTTACAAGCTCAATTTCATTCACTAATATTTTTAGAAGTTTTTCCTCTTTGTACTCTCCTCTATTTCCTATTTTATAGTCTAAACAAAATTATTCATTTTTCCTCTATTTCCTATTTTATATTCTAAACAAAATTATTCATATTACTTTGCAAATCTAGCAAATCCTTGTTGTCTTTGTTCAATGAGAACCCGTCTTTAAATGGTGGTTCTTGTATAACCATTTCATTTGAATGGCAAAATTACTAGCCAATATTACTTTATAAAATTGACAGTCACTAATATGAACTCCATTGTCGTCCAGCGGTTAGGATATCTGGCTTTCACCCAGGAGACCCGGGTTCGATTCCCGGCAATGGAACTTTTTTATCATTATTTTAGTCGAATTCTTGTGTTTTTTTTTTTTTTTGTGAACTTTCCAAAAACTAACGTCAAGAACATTTGAAACAAGAAATTGAGAGCTCTATTTAAAATTCCTTAAAAAGAAGTTTGTTAATAATAATATGATACTTAATAAGATTTTACAATTAGAATATGCAAAGCCTTGTGTTCACCGTAAAGAGGATATACACATTGACATTAGCACTTCTTGCTTATAATCATCATCATTATTCACATGCCTTGCAGCAACAAAATTACAAAAGAAACACAGTCTCTGCTTGTAGTAAAAGAAGAAAAATTCACTAGTAAATCTTAGATCGTTACATTTACATACCAGCTATATGAAAAGAAGAAAACCATATTAGCATCTCTTCACTAAACATTTCACCACGATGATGAGACTTTTCTTCCCCTTCCATTGGAAAACGACACAATGGACATGTTTTATGATGACCATTTAGCCAACTATTTACACAAACCTTGTGAAATTCGTGTGAACAAGGAAGCACACGAATTTCATCTTTGTTGTTTAACATTGACAAGCATACACAACACAAACCAACATCATTTGTTGTTGTTGAAGATTCTGATGATTGTTGATTGGTCTTGTTTGGGACAATTGAGGTGGCAACAATGTAAGGTAAAATTGCATCATTGTTTGTTTGGGTTTCTGCCAGGCCAATTAAATTGAAGATAAGTGATACAAAGCCTTTGAGTGTCATCTTAATTTTTGAAGGGTAAGCATTTCTATTAGATCCTTATTAAGAAATTGAGTGTCAACTAATGGGTCATATTGACACAATTATAGGTAGTGTTTAGTCATATAAATTGTTGTTTTGCTTGGTTTGAAAGGGTGGTTAGATGCAAGGTTCCTGCGACAGTTTCTAGGGTCCAAACATGATGTTGTTACACCAACACAAGAGTGTTACTCTTGACCTATATAAATAAACTACTGGATGCCTAACTTGTCTATAGTATGTACTCGTACTAGATTATACTTTTTAATATTTTTCCTTTTTTTTTACTTTCCTAAGTTTGTTAATATATTATTGTGCTTTTCATTAGCGGTGGAAGTCTAGGAAGACGTCATTATTTTGTCATCTTCATATGAGACATAAAAATATGCTGATACATATGTTACACTCTCATTAAAATTTTCAATTATCAACATAACACAAATGATAGATGTTTTGGTATTTGAACTATGTAGTTGGAGATTTAATCTCTGGTCCACTTGTATGAAAAAACATATAGGATTAATCCTTGAAAATGTGTACGAGAGTAACTTCTTTTACGAAATTTGATCATCGGTTAAGTCTTAGATGATGACTATTTGCAATGAAGATACACAATTGAATGCAAATGTGTGGATTCTACTATGGTGCCTTAAACATTGTTTCAACGTAATTGTGTTTTCAATCATTGGGTAAATCACAAGCAAACTCTATTTGACAATGACTGACTTTTTTAAAGGCTTTAAGCTTTTGGATTGCCAGGACAAAACTGTTTAACACTAACATCGAATCAAAATCCACTGTTTTGACACATCGCCCCACTCTTGAAAGAATGGTTAGAAATTACTAGTGTAACATGGACACGTGATAATATCTGATTAGATGCTAATGTAAAAATATTTTATACTGACAGTGCATCCACTAAACACTTAAGCTTTTATCAAAAAGAAATGAAATAAAAGTTATATTTGTTACCATGCAGACAAAATTTCTTTATAATTTGAAGTATGGAGTATGGACAATACTCGCAATCACATCTTTATAGTATACAGATAAGATATTTTATTTTTATTTAAATAATGAAGACCAAATAAAAAATTAAAATTCTTTAAAAGTTGGTGCTACAGCTACTCCATTTTTACGCAACAAGGCAAAGGTGATATATGCCAATTCATGATTCAACAAGAAACTTGATTGCTCTTGAAATGTGCAGAGCATCATAAGATCATAGTTCTGATAAATATAATAATGAATTTAAATAGTACACTACACGCAAAATAAATTTGCAGATAGATTTCATTTGACAACTATGTGAATCTAAAGATATGTGAAATATGTGAATCATTTTCCTCTAGCACACTTGAGCTGATTTCAAGTTACTGGTAGGTCGTTTGTCTAAAACGTAGAAAGGAAGTGAACATGTCAAGTAACAAGTCAAATTCTCAATGTCAGATTTATTGGTCAAATTACTTAACTATATAGTGCTTTCTTTTGCCATACAAAGAAATATATCACAATTATGCACTCTTTTATTGGTCAAAGGAAGAGATCTTGGCTTTGTAGTTGTAAATGCATAGCAACTTAAAAACCATTCAACCTCAATACCAAATAAAACTTTCAGAAATTGCGGAAACATGAGAATAGAAATAGTTTATCTGAGGCTTTATGATAAAACTAGCTCAAATTGGAAAATCTTAAAAATATGTTGGAATTTGATGTTATAAAGAAAAAACAGAAAACAAATAGAAAGGTAGGTAAGCAGGAAAAGACAAGTCAAGCTACCAGACCCATTGAGGCAGACTATTGCTTTCAACTTCAAGTGCAAAGAAAGCTACCTTTTACGCATTAATCACCTATCGTTTTTCTTTTCTTTATTATACCATTGCATGTATTATCTCAGTTAAATAAGAACCTGAATCCTCTTCCACGGTGTAGCAAAAAATATTCATGTAAAAAAAAGTGTTACAGCATGTGGTTGTATGCTGCCTTAGTTTAAAAAAAAATGATGCACTGCTTCATTAGATGTCAAAGATACAGTTGACATCATTCATGTTTTCATGCCACGGAAATCACAATGTATCACCTTTAACTTGATTCTCAGCAGTAACAGAGTTCGATTTACAGAGCTATTAATATTACATACCAAATGTCCCCGTGAACTTAGCTCAATTAGCAGGGACATTGCATAATTTATGCAGGGGCCGGGGTTCGAACCCCGGACACCCCACTTCTCCACATTTAAATGTGTGAGCTCGAGCCACTAGACCAAAAAAATAATAATATTACATACCAAATCCCTCGTATGCAAAGAACCTTATCTTCTAAAGAAGTATTGTGTTTTTTATGACAATATAGAAGTAAATATGTATCAACACCAAACTTTAAAAATGTAATACGTATAAACTTTGGATTATTACAGAAAGAGATACAACAAATCAACCTACTAACATTGGTTAAAATATTCAAACAGTGAAAAGTAAGGTGTAAATTTAGAGATTTATTTTTTCATAGAAGGAAGAATCATATTTCAGTCCTCCCTAAAAGTGTTAAAGCATAACTTCTTTGTTACACAAAATTCTACCAACAGCATGTTCACAGAGAGTATGACCATCATGAGGAAAAGCATGGAGAAGACAAAAACACCCCTGCAAAACTAAATTCAAAACCTTAAATGTCTCTCAAAGTTCGTCATCTTAGGAACTTCTTCCTAGATTCTCTTATAAATTGGTACCATTATCTGGTTTTGATGCACCTTCTTCGTCAAGTATCTGCCCATCTCTTGGAACCAAGCAAGGTATCCCATTCTTTATCTAGCAGGCAAAATGAAAAAAGAAATTCAATAAGTCATCACTAAAACTACATGCACAATTTGTTTACCTATAATTATCAATTACGCCGCAGTGCCCGAGTATATGTTTAGAAGAGAGATTATCTAAACTATTTTTATTTGTAAAAAACAGGGTAAGGCTGCGTACAATACATCAAATGGTGGGACTCCTTCCTGGACCACGCGTATGCGGGAGTTTTAGTTCACCGGGTTGCCCTTTTTTTTTTTATCTAAACTAACTTTTTTGACAAAAGTACTTGTACAAGTGTTTGGAGGAACCTACACACGGGTTGTTTAAGTTTATCTCAAAAATTCCATAAAAATTAAAAGAATCAGGTTGTTTAGAGCCTATGCAAAGTTTACCCACATACATTTTCTCTTAAGTTATACAAATAGACAGTTTATATAAGTTTGTATTAAAAAATCACTTCATCAAACCCATTACCTAATTCCAAAGTGTCCTGATATTCAATGATATCTTCATTTGGGCTGTGTTCAGAGGGGAAGGGAGGGCAATTATAAACTGATCATTTTTCTTTAGCAATCAAAGTTATTTATTAAAGAGAAGTGATATATGGTACGAAAGATCAACAATACGAAACATGCGAATGTGCAGCTACACGCACATGTACCTCGCCCTCGCCTTCTTACAATACCACTAGCACAATACTTATTTTCTAAGGTAATTAAATAGTTCATTTTCGTGGAAAAAAGTTATTATAAATTATATATTTATAATATTTCAATCGATGCAATGTTCATTCCTTCAAAAGATCTGAAGCCTTGGTTACATAACCCTCACCATCGATACTCTTTTACGTAGTTCAATTCACTTCTATCATCATCATCCACTTTCACTGGCAATATATCAAAAAGGTTCCTCAAATTTTAATTAATCAGGTTTGTTACTAAGTTGGTAGGTTAGATACTAATGACATAAATTGGTAAGGGAAAATCGTAGTAACCTCATTGATTTTACAGAAGCTAGAAAGTAAAGAAGAAAAAAGAGGGAAATTGAGAACTAACGGGAAATGAAACGGCAATAGCATCACTGATTAGGGAATTTGATTCCTGGCAATACCTGTAAAAAAATAAAAAAAAGATTAATGATTAGGGTTTATATTTTGCAGCTAAATTGAAAAGGAATGAGGTGCTCTTTACCTGAGGGGTTGTTTGGAAAGAGGGCAAACGAGGAAATCGGAGACTAGTGTTGCTGCTTTTTGCATTACCTCTTTGCTTACTCGAACCATTTCTCACTTCCACTTTCTCTTCTCTTCTGAGTTCCAGTATCTGCGAATTCTTCTACTCATTCGTTCAAGATCATTACATCTATCGGCTAGTTACACCCCCCTCACCATCCTATTTACACCGGTTGTCGCTATTTAATTTACAAATTATCCATAACAAAGTAAGACACGTTTGATATTAAAAAAATAAGGGATAAAGATAATTTTTGTTGTATTGTGTTTGATCGTAAAACTGTCTTAAAACAAGACAAACTAAACGGCAATGACAAAACAAAAATTGAATTTTTTTGTCATTCATTAAACCACAACACGACTTTTATTCTCAAATATAAGTTGAGACGACAAAAAATTGTATAAATAAACGAGAGAAATTTTTTTTAAAATGTATAATTAAAGGATAGAAAAACTTATAAAAAAATAAGAGTAAAAATATTTTTATTGATGTATTCATCATTATTGTAACTATAAAATAAAGAATCTTAAATTAAAAATAAGTTATATAATAAGAAAAATGTTAACTTGTGCCTTTATGACACATGTTAAGTTACCAAATATATAATTTTTGCATTGAAAATTGCACCAATTTATTTCTCAAAATATTGAAACTTAATTTTCTCCAATAAATACTTTATTTTTTGGAAACTTTAACGTGGACTCTTTAGACACAAGTTAGCATAACCCATATAATAATATCTCTTAAAATATTTTCTTTTGTCTCACAACAAGTTGCAATATTACCGGGAGTTGAGTAACTTATCTAATTTGAATTAAAAGATAAAGAGATCCTTCAAATTAAGAATAAAAAATTTAATGAAATAAATAATTTTTAAGTTAGTAATGTTTTACCCCCTGTAATATAGGTCATTTTTGGTTTTTTCCCTGTATATTTTTTTTTGGATTCCATCTTTGTCAAATAAAGTTTCTCCAAAAATCCCTCGACCCTATGACTCAGCAGAATCTCTTACGTGGCGCGGCGTTGATGTGGATATTTATTTTCATTTTTCATAGGCCACATGTATAATTGATTTAACACATCATGTTTAATTAAAAAAAACCACAAAAAAATAAAATTTAAATTTTTTTTGAAAGAAAATAAAAATTAATTTTAAAAATTTGGTAAATAATTTTAAAAAATCGAAAAAATTAATTTTCAAAAAAAAACCTGGAACTTAATTTTTTTTTAAAAATAATTAGAAAATGAGTGATGCTATTTATCAAGAAATTTTTTATCTCGAGAGCACCACGAAAATGTTTTAGCCAATCAAAAGCCTGCTTGTCCACAAATCATGGGGGTGATGGGTGAAATATAGGAAATGTATTCAACAACTACACGGTCGTGAATCCCTGGCATCATTATGCGGCAATTATTAGTAATGTGCAAGATTTATTGCAAAGGAGTTGGAACGTTCAATTAAAGCATTCTGTTAGGGAGACGAATTCGTCCACGTATTTCATTACTAAACTAGGAGCTGCAAGTTCTGATATTTGGCGTGAGTTTTTGGAGCCACCGGAGGGTTTGCTTCTGCTGCTGCAGGTTGATGCCCCGCAAGAGATGCATTACCGAGACTAGTTTTTAACTTTTTCTTTTCTTTTTGTTAGCTCCTTTTCCAAAAAAAACTACACGGTCGTGAAACTCTCGTTATCCCATTCCTTCGCTATACATATCATTATTTCGTAAATTAGAAAAACAGATTTAAAATTAAAAAAAAAATCATATTATTTTTTCAAAATAAAACTTTTTATTTTCCAAGAATAAAAATAAAAATTAGATAATATTTTCCAATTAGGGGCGTTTATAGGTTGAGTCAATCCGTCAAACTCGGTTAAATACACAAAAAAAAAATGTGGTTGGGATGGGCATGATTTTAAAAATTAGAAAACCCTAAAAAAAATAAAATTAGAAAACCCATAAAAAATAACGGGTTTTGGATAATACAAGATTCATACTCAATAAACTCATTTATCCAATAGTATCCACATTTTAATTTTGTTTTCACAAGAACGAAGAGTTGATCATGAATAAGTCTAATTTTCAAAATTGACACAAAATACCATCTATATTGAAAATTAAAGTATGCTAGTTACAAACTATGATGTTGTACTTTTTGGTTATTTTAACGCTAATGCAATTTTATGTCATCTAACTTTAGTTTGGTGCAAATATTTTTTGATAAAATTTATTATTTGATGCTATCATTTATTATTTTATGACGTTAAAATATAGTGAAAATATGTAACACAATTTAAGACGCTAAAATATAGTGAAAATATTTTAACTCACCTAAACCAGAGTATGGTCAAGTCTTAAGTTTGGCCAAACCTAAAAACCCATCATTATTCTTTATAATTTGTTATTATATTAAATTAAAATAATTATATTTTAATTGCATGGAAATTCTTATAATTTGTCGTATTACAAGTTCTACCTACAATCGCCCTCCACCTTCGCTGTGAAACTTATACAGTACGTAACTTCTCCAATGGTACTTTCTTTCACCGTTTACTCTTCATTGTTTATGAATAATCAACATTTCTATATTGTAATGTTTTTCGTAACCCATTTATCTTCTTTGCTAATCATACTCTAAGCTAAGCTTTGTAGTAGTTTTTAATATCAAATTCATACTATCACATTTTCAGTGTGTAATTTAAAGAAACTTCTTTTCCTTGCTTCTTATGCCCTGTTTGGTAAGAAAAAAAATAGCGGGGCTAGTTTATATCGGATGAACATATAGTAGATGACTTAGGCTTTGTTTGCGAGTTGGGTTTTGGAGGGGAGGGGAAGGGAAGGAAAGATTTATGGAGAGGTAAACCTTTGTTTGGGAGTTTTAAAAAAATAGGGAAAGGTTTTGGGGGGTTTTGAAAGACTTCATTTGTCCAATTTTAAAGTTTGTTAAACATACAGATTGACAATTTTGTCCTCATAATAATTCAAAATTCCAATTATAATTTACAAGATAAATTTGAAGTATATCACAATGTATTGATTTTAAGAGAAAAAAAAATGGTAAAATAGTAAAATTATCACATAAGCCTTTCATCTCCTTTCCTTTTTGGTTTCTTTAACTCCCAAATAAGGGGAAGACTTTCCCTCCTTTCTCCCTTCCCTTCCCCTCCTAAGCCTTTCCTTCCCCTCCCGTCAAAACTCACAAAGAAAGCCTTAAAGGATAAGCTAGCTAATTGAATTTGTAGTGTTTAGTACAATTGACGGTTGAAGTGGCTTAAAATGACATAAAAATATGTGTGTTTAATTAATATCTATTTTTTTTCCAATTAAGATTGCAGAGGTAAAATTGAGATAAAAAAGTGATTAGCTATAAGCTACTTGAATTAGCTTATCAAAAACCATTATAAGCTCATGAAAATAAGCTATAAGCTCGTGTAAAATTGTTAGTTACCAAACAGATATTTTTAATCATACAGGCTTATAAGCTATAATCCATAAGCTTAAATTTTTGCAATTCAGTGTAGCCATGAAAAGATAAAAAGGGCTCAGTTGCCCCTCCAAGGGCTAGCCAAATGTGCAATAAAGCAAAAGGGAAAGTTGATGAGGCAGAAAGTCAAGAACTTTGCCCTTACTTTGCTAATCTTCCATCTCACCTCACTGCCCACATTCTGCTTCAACTTCCCATTAAGTCTCTTCTTATTTCTAGATGTGTGTGCAAGATTTGGAAAACAATTATTTCAGAACCACATTTCGCTAAATTGCAATTTGAGCGAGCACCAATTAGTCTCATGATTTGGACTGATGACTATAGACCGGAGGCAAGAATGTTGTCTCTTCTCGAGTGCGAGCTTAAGAATTTTGAACTTGGAAGCAACAATCATGTAAAGCTGGAGTCTATATTCAATAATGGGAGTAGGGAGAATCTTGTTGCTTGCAACATAGACCATGCCAACTTTGATGTTGTGAATTCTTGCAATGGCTTGCTTTGTTTATGTGACCCATATAGCAATGGCTTCCCTTTAGTGGTTTGCAACCCAGTCACTGGGGAATTCATAAGACTTCCTAAAGCTACTATGACTCCTACCAGGTTATGCACAAAGCGGGTAATAAATCAAGAGCATGTTGGTTTTGGTTATCAACCTAAAACTAATGATTATAAGGTGATAAAAATATGGACGAGACATGTTAGAGGTGACAATAACTTTGTGTTTGAGTGCGCGATCCTTGAGATACACACGCTAGGAACACCATCATGGAGAAATGTTAAAGTGGATCCTCAACTTTCTATTTGGAGTCTTAATTATCCGACTTGTGTGAATGGCGCACTTCATTGGATCAGATTTGATTTTCTGCAAATGTCAATATTGTGTTTCAATTTGGAAAATGAGAGGTTCCAATCTTTCCCTTCTCCTCCACATGTTTTTCAAAATGATAGAATCATAGCCGGAATTACAGACAGGAGAATCAACATGGGAGAATTAAGGGGATTTCTTTACATTTGTGACTCATTCTCTCTCTTTGATGTTACAACTTGGGTTATGAAGGAGTATGGTCTTGGAGAATCATGGACTAAGGTTTACAGCATTGATACTTCAGCCAGTCCTTTGGGCATATCTGAATATCCGTCTAGTGGTTTTTGTTGGCCGGTAAAACTGTTTGAAGAGAGTGCTTGCATATTATTTTATGAATCGTACAATTGTTTAGTCTACTATGAACCCGAGAAACATGGATTCGAAGTTTTTCAAGTTCACGGGGCTCAATCAAAATTAGTTGAAGTAATTCCACACATTCCAAGTCTAATCTCATTGAAGGAGGCTGTAAATGGAGACGATGTTGAGGTGTTGAATGTCTACTCAAGGAGGTAAGGATGTAGCTTCTAATATTTGATTTTCATCAGGTAATTGAATTTGATGCTCCTTTTGAAATCGTAATTAATTTTAATTGTAAGACAAGTATTTTAACTTCCTTTTAAAAACTCATGAATTTGATGTCACCTATTTTAACTTCCTTTTTTCCATTCTATTTGGAGAAAGGAAGGCTTGTTGTTACCTATAGATCTCATCACCTAAGGTTGTCATGTTTGATCAATCAATTGATTTTACAACTAATCTATTCATGTTTTTTTTGTAATGACAAATGTTAGTAATTAGTTGTTAGATTAGTTTTTCTCCTTCGCTCAGGTTTGAACCGGTACCTCCAACTTCTCAACCGTTAGCTCAAACCTGTTCAGCTATCCAACTAATCTATTTATGGTGTTGTTTATATTTGTTATAATTTTAGTTGCTTTTTGTTATTTACCACCTTTAATTATATCTTAGCTCTCGTTGTTAATGAAAAAAACTCATGTAGCCCCAATCTTTCATTACTAATTTCATCGTAGAAACTTCCTTTTTACCTTCTGTGTTGATGGAGGAGGAAAAAATGGACAGTTTCTATAATGTCAGCTTTTCGATCTTCTTTAGTTGCTAAGCAGTAAATACTTTCTCGAGACTATTTTTATTCCCAGAAAAATTGCAGTTTTAGCTAATATTATTTAACCGTTGTTCCTGAATTTTGTTGTAATTTATATAGGTGTGCAAAGTTTAAATTGAGGGAAGAAACTGAAGTTTTTTCCTTGGTTCAAGCGATTGTTTCTGACCTGACAAATACATCTTCCTCCTCATCGGAAAGTGAAGAATTGGGTGACGACCTTCTCATCTGATGGTGAAGAATTCGGTGACAAGCATACCTCTTAAGAAGAATACATATGTTTTTTGCTTTGATTGGTATTCATACCTCCTGCTTAATGCAGTTTGAGCCACGGTACATAGGTTTTATTATGTAATATTAGTGTTGTTTTGTATAGGTGTGCAAAGTTTAAATTGCGTGAAGAAAATGAAGATCTTGAATGATGACTTTACTAGTACCCTCCTCCTCTTGTGGTGAAGCTTTTGGTGAAGAATACATCTGCTAAGAAGTTATTTACATACTACAGGCAGGGTCATGCTAAATTACAATTATGGTTTTTGGAAAAATACAAATCTCATTTTAGGATGCAAAAGATGTCTTTTTTGTGAACTTTAAACTAGATGTTTTAATCATTATCTATGGTTTTACAAGATTGGCACATTATCTTATTGTCTTTTTTATTATGTTTCCTAATCTCGTACTTGTGTTTTTCTTCATTTATCCCATCTGCCTAGATTCTCTTAGTCTTCAACTGCTCGTTGAAACGTGTTTTTGAAACCCTAAGGGTAAAATACAGTGAACGGTCTATTTGAGGAGCATCATTTGCTTTGGTTAGATTAAAACTTTTTAACGATTGAGTTTCCTTTTTTTTTGGGATTGATATTGAACCCTTTACCATGTGGTAAATCAAAGTGCCCCTAACAAGCGACAACATTGGTAATATCCCGACCAAGTACATAAACAACTCAGGTTATAATATCTCATTGTCCTAAAACCATCTTTAGTTTTATGGTTCTAGTTTAGTCCGTCAAGTGGGAGGTATGAAAAGTGAAAAGAGAAAACTGCTGATGTATGTTAGAACTTAGAACAAATATGGGCATCAATTATCGTCCATTTGAGCAGATAGGATTGGGTAGAGTCCGGGTGCTCTGAATTAACCTGAGCAGATATTGTACTGTTGTAATATAATGAAGTATAGTAGTTATTTATGATATCTTTACAAGTAATAGAACAAGTTAATTTGAGCCATCTTTCTACTTATTGAATCAATCACATTTTGATTTTAGAGATGTTTAAAATTTAAGGTTGTTAATTGTTTTCCTCGGCTGGGTGTCTAAATTTTAAACAATTGGTTTTGATTTTGGTTTTGGTTTTGTGTGTGGGAGAGATGTAGAAGCAGGGAATGATGGGTTAGTTTTTTGTTTGTTATGGCTACTCATATTCATTGTAAAATTAGGGAGATGCATGATTGTATGGTCCATTGCTAGTTGCTACTCATTTTTTGTCAAGGACCAAAAAAGATATAAGTAGGAAATATAAATAAATGTACCTTAGCTGCAATACTGGTAGTTTATATTGGATGGTTATACAGAAGAAACTCATACCATGGCCCTCTAGAAAGTAGGATAAATCTTATAAATTGATTAAGCTACTCACTATTTGGATACTTTATAATAGAAGAAAATTTAATTTCACCGTTTGTAAGAGTTAACAAATTTTAGTAGAAAAATTATTTTAAAAAAAATTAGTAGAATAATAAATAATTTAGAAAAAAAAATTGTAATCGAAAAAATGTAAGAAGAAAAAAAAAACGTAATTTGACTTCTTTAAAGGGGTCTCCTATTGTTATTGGAAAATTTTACTTGGGCTATCATAAAAAAGCTCTGTTTGATAACTTATAGCTAACTTGATAACTTATAGTTAACTTACCGAGGATGGCTTATAGGAAATTGCTCTTCTTCCTTTTGTATTTGCTCATTCACATGTTTACGTGAATTAATTCATGTTGAAAAAATGTTCAATGTGAATTAACTTATGTTGGACATAATTAAAGAAATGAGCAGTTTTAAAAGGGAGAAAAACAATTTTCTAACTTATAAGCTCGAGTGACAAAAAAAAAAGTCTTGTTTTATAACATTCTTTTAAACACGAGCTAATAGATATTTTCACGAGTTTATAGCTGTATTTTACATACGTTATTTCAGGTAGGGTTTGAGTTTATAACTTATAACTTATTATCTTTTGTTCTATTTTTACCCTCGCCATTTTTACTAAAACACATCTTTATCCTTTATAATTTGTTCTTATAATTTCTCGTAGTGGAACACTATTATCCTTCTTCTTTCATTACATAAACATGAGCGTGTTTTTTTACGAGAATAAACATCAGCTTCTTAAATCATCCTCAATAGGAGAGTCTTAAACTTTTAAGACTAGGTATCTATTAGGATTGTTGGGATCCTATAAAATCAAGGTCTAACTTAAGACCACAATCTTAAGTGGGACTCACACTTTTTAATATTAAAAAATTAAAATATAATGATATAAAGTTATTGATAGTTAATTTGTGTGTCTCATTTAAGAAATTTGTGTGAGATGTTGGATTTGAGAGATTGGATGCTTATTAAGTATTATTTTTTTGGTACAAAAGAGGGCCAAAGGTCCGGGTGCTTATTAAGTATTATTATTAAAAAATAATAAATAAATAGTTAAATATGTTTTTAGTCCCTATAAAATTGGGAACTTATAAGTTTAATCCTTACTTAATTTTAATAGTTTTTTTAGTCCCTACAAAAAAAATTACTTATAAGTTTAGTCCCTGCTAAAATAAATTATGATTAATTATCCTTAAATTCTTACATTTTTTAACGATTATTTTGAGACATGTTTAGAACACCATGAAAGGTTCATTTACTAAAATTTAGAATTTTTTAACATGAATTGAATTAAATATGAATATTTCAAAACGACAAAAGTTAAAGATAAAAGTAACAAATCTAGACGTAGAAATCAAATTTTGCGATGATTTTTTGCGGTGGAACTTTTAGTAATGTTCTTAACACGTCTGCAAAAAAATTGTTCAAAAACTCAAGAGTTTCAACATGAAATTAAACAAATTTGAATTGAGTAGGGGCTAATACTGAGTGCGGAATTGCTCATCCAGAGGTCTCAGGTTCGATTTCCTCTGGTGCCAATTTCGGTGGGCTAAGTCCATACAAAGCTTGCTCTTGCTTTAAACGGGGCCCCCGCAAATGGGCGGTGGGATTGGTCCCCTTGAATTAGTCGATTCTTGAATCGGATACCGAGTTTTCAAAAAAAATATACTGAGTGCGGAAATTTTTTGTAGGAACTAAAAGAACTATTAAAATTAAATAAGAACTGAACTTAAAAGGTATCAATTTTATAGGACCAAAAACATATTTAACCCATAAATGGTGTGTATTCCTTCAAAAAAATAAATGGTGTGTGTACATAGTGTCTCCATTATGATTACTCTTATTATTACTAATTTTTTTATGTGATTTGTTGAAGATGTTTCTAGTTCAACGACTAAATTTACTTAACATTGTAAATTCAATTAGATAGCTTATTCGACATCAATTATATTCCGGCTTATAACCATCTCTTTTTACTTAACACTATAATTTTACTTAACAAAGTAAATTCAATCAGGTAGCTTATGAACTATCCCCTTTTAATTGTATTCTAGCTTTTTGATTTAATTATTTGACATCCACTATTTGTTTATTTTTTTTAAATATGTTTTTAGTCTCTATAAATATATTAATTTTTCGTTTTAATCCCTCTAAAATTTTTCTTCAACTTTTAGTCCCTATAAAATTTTCAATAACTACTTTTGGTCCCTATTTTTAAGTTAATTTTTGTATTTTTTTAATGAAATTGAACATAAATGTGTAGAATATTGTAAAAATCTCTCCCAAAAAAAAGCTTAAATATGATTTTCGTCCCTGCAAAAAAAAATTTGAAAAACATCCTTGCAAAATTATTTTTGTTTGAAAAAGGTTCCTGACCCCCACTATTCAGCTGAAGTGGCATGGTTTGGCCACATGGTAGTTGCTACTGTGCAACTTTTGCCACGTGGCATGCCACATAATATTAAATTTTAAAAAAACATTTTTAAAATATTGAAAATTGTTTTTAAAAAATATGAAAATAAATTTTAAAATATAAAAAAAATTTAAAAATATTAAAATAATTTTATGAATATTTTTATTGTATAACTTTTTGAATATTATATAATCTGAAATTTCTGAAAATAACTTTTCGAAAAAATTTGAAAATTATATGTTCAATTTTTTTTTAAAATACTGACAATTTTATTTTCGAAAATTATAAAATTTCAGATGATGTAATTTTTTAAAAAAATTAATTTCCATATTTTAATTTTCAAAAATTTATATTCTGATTTTAAAATATTAAATAATTTTCCATTTCTTTTCATATTTCAAAAAATTATATAATCGGGAATTTTTTTAATTTAAAAAAATAATTTTCAGAATTTTAAAAATTTAATATTATGTGGCATGCCACGTCAGTGCCACATGGCAAAAGTTGCACAGTCAGCAACTGCAAAGTGGCGAATAATATGCCAAATCAAATTTGAAGTGGGCCCAGGGACTTTTTCCAAACAATTTTTTTTTGCAAGAACGTTTTTCAATTTTTTTTGTAAGGACGAAAAACAAAACGTGTCCAAATTACATGGATGAAAAGCATATTTAAGCCCCAAAAAAATTCATTTTTTTTAACAAAACATAAATTAAATATGAATTTTTAACCGTCAAAAATATAAAAATTCAAGTTTTGTTAAAAAAAAATAATTCTTTTTTGAGAGAGATTCTTATATAATTATAATTTTTTCTGCATAATTTTATTCAAAAACATGAATTCTACATATGAGTTTAATTTAAAAGAGGGACCAAAAGTGAAAATAAAAAATTTTCAAGACTAAATGTTGAAGAAATTTATTAGACCATCCACAATGGTGGGTGTTTATCTATTTAACACCACATTAAATAGGAACCCCATTGTGAAGTAAAATATATGGGTGTCTATGGAGAAGAGTGACTATGGAAGCACCATCTCTTTCTTAATTTTTTGTTGGTCCTATTTAATAAAATCTAAATAAATTAAATAAATTTTATAATGATATAAAATTATTTGTGGGACCTATTTAATAATTTTTTTTGAGGTGCTGAATTGGAGAAAATTGGTGCTTATTAAGTATTATCGTAAAATTATTGATGTAGACACGAGAGCCCATTTAAGCACCCAATTTAGAGTGTTCCGGTATTGTGGATGGTCTTAGATCAACTAAAACGAAAGTTGACATGTTCATAAGAATCAAAAACATATTTAACTTTTTTTTTTTCTTTTTTTATCAAAAAGAGTTTAAGTGGATTGTGCTCTCTCCTAGCAAAAGCAGAATTAAACCCCAAACAGTTAAAAACAAGCTAAATTTGGTTTTCAAAGAATTCACCGTAATGGTTGCGCCGCGCATCATCATTCCGAGCTTGAGCATGTTCATTCATGGTGATTCTCCTTTCAATCTCAAAAACCAGTAAAGCTCAACATCCAAATGAATGGCCAGAATCTACTCTCGCCACTTTTTTCCCTTCCGTAACCCCTTCTTCTCACGCCCCATCACTTCCTCCTCTTCATCTTCACCTTCACAAGACAAAAAAACAACACTTTCATTCCTAACTCATCCTCATTTTCAATCACTACTTCAACCTTCTCATTGCCAAACCACTCACCATCTTCTTCAAATCCAAGCCCTGCTCATCACTTCAAGCTTTTACCGCAACCCCTTTTTATCACGCACGCTTTTAAGCCGCGCTTCTAATCTCTGCACAGTTGATTTCACTTTTCTTATTTTTCACCATTTCAATAACCCTTTAGATACTTTTTGTGTTAACACTGTTATAAGCTCTTATTCTAATAGCCATGTTCCTCATAAAGCTATTGTTTTTTACTTTACCTCCTTGAAGATTGGCTTCTTTGCGAATAGCTATACGTTTGTTTCGCTTATTAGTGCTTGTTCTAAAATGGCTTGTGTTGATAATGGTAGCATGTGTCATGGGCAGGCTGTGAAAAATGGGGTTGATTTTGTTTTGCCGGTGGAGAATTCATTGGTTCATATGTATGGTTCTTGTGGGGATGTGGAGGTTGCTAGGGTGATGTTTGATGGAATGGTAAGTCGGGATTTGGTTTCGTGGAACTCAATGATTGATGGGTATGTTAAAGTTGGTGACTTGAGCGGTGCACACAAGTTGTTTGATGTAATGCCTGAGAGGAATTTGGTTACTTGGAATTGTTTGATTAGTGGGTTTTTGAATGGTAGAAATCCCGGTTATGCGTTGAAGTTGTTTAGAGAAATGGGCAGGCTGAGAATTAGAGGGAATGCTAGGACAATGGTTTGTGCAGTTACGGCTTGTGGTCGGTCGGGTAGACTTAAAGAAGGAAAATCGGTTCATGGGAGTATGATTAGGTTGTTTATGAGGTCAAGTTTGATTCTTGACACTGCTTTGATAGATATGTATTGTAAATGTGGGAGAGTTGAGGCGGCTAGTAAAGTTTTTGAGAGGATGAGTAGTAGGAATTTGGTTTCGTGGAATGCAATGATTTTGGGGCATTGCATCCATGGGAATCCTGAGGATGGACTGAGCTTGTTTGGTTTAATGGTTGGGATGAAGAGTGTGAAAGGTGAAGTTGAGGTTAATGAAAGTCCAAGTGCAGATAGGGGTTTGGTGAGGTTACTCCCTGATGAAATAACATTCATTGGCATTCTTTGTGCGTGTGCTCGGGCGGAACTGTTGAGTGAAGGCAGGTCTTACTTTAAGCAAATGATTGATGTGTTTGGGCTGAAGCCGAATTTCGCTCATTTTTGGTGCATGGCAAATCTTCTTGCAAATGTGGAGCTTATTGACGAGGCAGAAGAATGCCTGAAGAACATGACAAAATTTGATGGGTATATCTCACAGGAGTCATTGTTATGGGCAAGTTTGCTCGGTTTGTGTCGTTTCAAGAGAGATGTGTACTTAGGGGAACAGATTGCCAAACTTCTTGTTGACATGGATCCTAAGAACCTAGCCTATTACCAGTTTCTGCTTATCATTTATGCAGTGGCTGCTCAATGGGAGAATGTTTCAGGTGTGCAAAAACTGATGAAGGAAAGAAAGTTAGGCATAATACCTGGAAGCAATCTTGTGGACTTGAAAAATATTGTTCACAATTTCAAAGTGTCAAACAATCGGCGCGAAGGAATTGAAGCTGTAAACATAATGATGAATGAACTATCTCATAGATTTGGGTTGCCTTGTGCTGATTCTGGACAATCATCGGTGGACCAGAGAGAATTGCAAAAACCAGGATGATAGATAAAGATAACCCTTAGACAAGTAGCCTTAGAATTTGAGTCACATTTTTTTTAATAAGTTTCCTTGATTTTTACTGGTCAAAACAACCACTGAACAACCTTGGAGGATCTTAGTTTATATAGGTAGCTGCAAGTTTCTCATGGGGCATCGATACGGATACTAACAGAATATCCCAATTTTGTTTTGAGGTGTTTAATTTATAATGAAGCTTTGTAGTGTGAATGAAATTTAGCATCAGTGGTTCTAAATTTGCTTTCTATTCTTTTATGTATCTATACTTCTTACAAAGCATTTGATTGAAATTCCACTGTGCGGTTCCGATTGTGGTGCATGGCGTTTTTTCTCTAATTTTCTGGTATATTTTTAGTTGTTAATGTGTTAGATTTTGTTTGTTTTTGATCAAATTCTGTGGGCATTGCCACAAGGTATCGAGGTAGTTTGAATTTTGCCCAAAATCTCCATTGAAAAATGAAATGCGGCTCAATCTTGATTTTGTAGTCAGAGAAGTTTGAAATTTGGTAGATTTTGTGCCAGTGCTGTCAGGAAACGTTGAATAAGTTGCCATTGTGTCAGCAGCTCTGTCTTTATCCGACTTGCCATTGTTTTTCTCTGGTTGAAATTGCTATAAATAGGTGTTTGGCTACTTCAATATCTTCACAATAGTATCTTGAAGTGAGAATGAAAAAGTCCCTTGATTGTTTGTCTGAGATTGTTTCTGGGAAAGATGCATGGAGGATTAAGCTACACATTGTAAGAATTTGGGAGGTTCCAACCTTTTTGAATCCTGATCAGACAAATTCTCTTGAGATGGTGCTCATCGATGAGAAGGTAAATTGATAATTAAGTTATTGCAGTTTCCTTGCTCATGTTTTGGTTCAAATCTATTTTTGTTTGTTTGAAATCTGTTTTTGAATTTATGGTCTTTTTGTTTTGATTTTGGTGAATTCGTAGGGTGCACACGATGTGTTTGATAAAATGCTGCTATGAATTCTCATCAACATTAGCATCACCACCAGGTTTGATGTTGCTCTTTTTTTGATTCATGAATATTTCAATAAATTTGATTATTTGTTTTTGCCATAAACCCAACCCATATCCTGCATACAAAGATTGATAAATTTTTAAATGATCTATCCAAGTTCAACACCCTATTCTGTTTTAAATGATCCACCTCTCATACTTGTCCTTCTTCAAGTATAAATCACATGCTTATCTATATTGTTTTTATTCATCTTACTCAGCCATCCATTCAGTGTTGAAATCTCGATTATTTTATTAGTTTAGTCTATATAGACTGAGTTATTATTTTTTATTGGTTACTAGCATGCCTTTTTTAAAAAAAATGTTTGTTGTTGTCTAATTCAATTGCATTGTTTTCTTTGTTGAAGACGGAAAACTCATTTGACGAAGGACGCGAAAAAAGAGAGTCGACAAGAGCAAGAGGACGCTAGAAAAGAGTACAGTCCGACAAAGGAACAAGAGATGGGAAAACACCATTGGAGTTTTTCGGTCAGTTTGATTTAAGGGTTTCTGTTCTTTTCTTCCCTCTTCCCCTTTCTTCTCCAACAATACCTTCTTTATATTTAGTTGTGGTTTGTCTTCTTAGTTTTTAATGCTTCTGCTATGACTAGAGGAACTATTGGGTTTGTGCATGGCTTTGCTATATTTGTAGTTGTTCCCACATTATTTTGAGGTATAGAAGCATGCATTATGCTTTATATATGCAATCTCTGATGCATTTTGCTTTCATCAAATAGCCCTTTTGGAAGTAAATTTTAGCTTTAGAGGTATTGTTAATATTGGTGCCCCTAACAATTGACATGTTAATGTTCGGAGTTGTTATTTGTTTTCTTTTGGGAATGAAATGGTTTATCACCAAGGCAAGGACTGGATCCTTATTTTCCAAATAATAGCTTATCTTTCCTCACAATTTTTCTAAACTTTAGACCATTGTCACCTTTACTCTTAATTTCATCCTACTATTTTTTCAGATTCAAACAGTTTTTTTTAAATATGTTTCAGATATTTTTGGCAAGGATCATGGAAAATGAAGCATGCCTTCTGAGTTAAAGAGAGATTGTCGGAGATTCGTATAACGAGTGTCAAATTGCAGAAGTTGTAGTGAGATTCTTCTACCATTAAAAAGATAACACAGATGAAAGTTGATGTCATTTTTACATGGTTTTATCTTTCTGGTTGTACACTTTTACTAGACTCCTAAGCTTAGAGTATATAATATCTTTATGATGGATGCAATAGGAATCCTACATGTTCAAATTGTGACAATCCAACTATTATTGATGAGATTTCACTAGAGCTTCAAATTGAAAATGCTAGGTTGAAGGATAAGTTAGACAGAGTTTGTGCACTTTCTGGCACGCACTTATTTGATGAGATTGAGATGGTGAAGGCAAGAAACAGAAGGGTTTAGGCGGCAAGATTGAGTGATCTTCAGCAGCTGTTTGATTTATCTGAGTCAGTCGTAAATAGCGCAGGTTTTTCAGTGATTTTTGGCTCCTTTCCTCTGTAATTGCTGGATCCTTGCGTTTTTGTTTCGATTTCGGTATCATTCCGGTTGTATGTTTTAGAATCTTTAGCAAAGTCTAGCTCCTTTTGTTGTATTGGCTTCAGGTACTTTTGTATCAGGAGTTGTGTTAATCTTGGAGTATTGAACTAATAATGTAGGCTCCCTTGGTGCCATATTTGCTTTAATATAATTTCCTTTTAGCTTTTCCAAAAATAAATAAATAAATAAAACTTAGCAGTGCTGAAATTAGTTACAATATTGCTAAATAATCAAGTGTTTTAGGAGCAGGATGGCACCATTTTGTGGGAAATAAGCAAGTTAATGTGCGTGATTTTATTTTTTTTTTGATGAAAGGGAGGGCCGAAGCCCGGAAAAAGAAATTACATCTTAATCAAGCGCGGAAAAGTAACCCCCGCTTGATCAGCAGTTAACAAATGGTTAATTTGAGTCGGACACGACTCATAAAACATCATCTCATTCCCCATGATACATCCTATATTAGCCAACGCATCAGCGCACCTATTTTCTTCACGGTAGGAGTGTTTAACCTTCACTTCCCAATCCATTTCAAGAAGTTTTCTAATTTTTTGAACAAGACTCCTACCACTCGCATTGTTCTCCTTCCCACTCATAATAATATTCACAACCACCAAAGAATCCACATTTATTTCTACTGCAGTGAACCCCATACGTTTCACACACCGGAAACCTTCCAAAACTCCCCATAGCTCTGCAATAAAAGCATTACACTTCCCCAAAAATTTGGAGAACCCCGCTAACCACTCGCCTTCCAAACCTCTAATAAGTCCTCCACACCCCGCGATACTACAATCCTTACAAGCACCGTTAGTATTAATCTTGACCCACCCAATCAGTGGTTCCTTCCATCCCACTTCCTCCAAATGTCTCGGCTGAGATGTCACAATAACAGACTTTGTTATTGCATTGTGATAATCATTAACATAACTCATAATAATATTTTTAGCATGTAAAGGTCTTTGGCAGTTATCATTATGAGTTTCCTTGTTTCTCCAATTCCAAATAGCGTGACAAGCAGTGGCCCAAAAGTCTCTCCACTCCACGTTATGATTCCAATAGACATTAGTAAACAAATTAAATTTAATCCAATGAGATAAATCGCCTTCAAAGAAACTTGTTCTTGCAGCACTGTCCACTACACACAACCAAAGTGCCGTGGCTTTTGGACAGTCCCTCAAAACATGAATTTCAGACTCAAATCTCATCATAACAGAACCTACACATAGGATTACCAATCCCCATCTTATGCTTCCTCAAATTTGTTAACAATCTTCCATGGTAGAGCATCCACATAAAATGTTTTATACGTTCAGGTGCTCTAATCTTCCACAACTTTAACCAAGTTTCATCTTGTGCAGCACTGTCAAAATTTGACAGCATATGATAGGCTGATGCAATTGTGAATTTCCCATTAGAAGAACCCGACCACAATTGCTTGTCATTTCCATCATTCTCATCCGGCACCGCAATGGTCATGATCCTCTGAACAACATCATAAGGCAACCATTGATTCAACATTTCAAAATTCCAATTACCATTAAAATCAACCAGATCTGCAACCTTCATCTCTTTACACTGTTGCGGAATATCAATTTCTAACCAGGACACACAAAGCCCCTCCTCAATCCACATTTGACTCCAGGCTCCAACACATTTTCCATCGCCTATCGACCAAAAAATATTTCGCTCTAACGCAGGCCATAGCTTTACTAAAGCCTTCCAGAGGCTTGAATCCGACGGTTTTGCTATAAATAACTCAGCAGGAATATCAATTCGCTGATATTTACCCCTCATAACCTCAGCCCAAAGAGAAGTTGATCCAGAATATATACTCCAACCCAATTTCATTATGCACGCCTTATTCATTACGTTGAGTCTCCTTAAGCCTAGACCACCAACAACTTTTGGTTTTGACACCGTTTCCCAACTAACAGCATGGTATCTCTTGCTGTTCTCGTTGTCACCCCATATGAACTGCCGTTGGATTTTATGAATTTCGTCAATACACGCCTTAGGAATAATATTAGTCATCATGGGATATATTGGAACATCTTCAATAACACTCTTAGCTAGTGTTACTCTCCCAGCAAACGAGAGTTGGTTAGTTTTCCACGCCGCAAGCTTACCATTCACTTGATCAATAACGTACTGAAAATCTGCTCGTTTTGGCGATCTTCCAAGCAACGGCACACCTAAATATTTCCCTAAAGAACTTGTTTCCTTGAAGCCACATAAGTGCAGCAGCTACTGTCGTACTCCTCGATGCACATTTTTGGAAAAAAGCATACTTGTCTTCTCTTGACTCACTTGTTGCCCAGACAAGTCACAAAAAATCTTCAAAGTATCAGTAACACATTTCATCTGAGATGTAGTTGCTTCACCATATAGTAAAAGATCATCCGCAAACATTAGATGGGATATCATCGGACCCCTTCTTCCAGCTCGAAGTGCTTTCCAACGACCTTGGTTAACTTCATGAGTGATAAGATGAGACAATTTGTCCATGCATAAAACAAATAAATAAGGAGAGATGGGATCCCCTTGTCTAATGTCTCGTTGAGGTCTGAAATACTCCGTCCTCGCTCCATTCCATTTATCATTTGTTTCAACACTTGTAACACCATGCATGATTAAATCAATCAAAACATCCGGAAAACCAATCTCCTTCAAGGTCCTCCAAATAAAATCCAAGTTAAGCATGTCGTATGCTTTTGCTAAATCAACTTTGATAACAAAATAACATGTTCTTCCTCTCATCCGATTCATGTTATGCGCCAACTCTTGAGCCACAACGATATTCTCATGTATACTATGTCCCGGAACAAAACCAGTCTGATGCGGTGACACAATATGAGGACTATATTCTTTAAGCCTCCCAACAACAACCTTACTCACTATCTTGTAAATAGTGTTGCAAAGCGATATCAGACGAAATTGATTCACAAATTCTGGTTGATTGATCTTCAGAATCAAGCAAATATCTGTTTTGTTAACCATGCTTATTTTGTCAGGCTCTCTCCACACATCTCTAACAAACTCACAAATATTCTTTCCTACAATATCCCAAGATTTTTGAAAGAAGCCAGCTGGAAAACCATCAGGGCCGGGTGCCTTCCAAGGGTTCATGCTAAAAAGCGATCTTGACTTCCTCGTCACCAATTGGCAGCACAGGTTTCTCCATAGCAGCAACATCAATTTGAGGATATGTAACATCCGTTTGAAACCATCGACCTCCTGTATTATTATTAGTAAATAAATTCTTATAGAAATCATTTACCAATCTTTGCAGAATAGTTGGATTATCAATCCATTCCCCTTCACTGTTTCGAAGCACAACAACATTATTTCTTCTTCTTCTTCTGTTCACAGTCTTCAAGTGATAATAGCGAGTGTTGCGGTCCCCATCAGCTAACCATTTCGCTCTTGAACGTTGAAACCACATCAGCTCCTCCGTTTTTAAAATTTTTGCTAGTTCATTCTGCAACTTTTCCTCAAGACTAGTCAATCCATGATTGTAAGCCCCTGATACCAACCTCTTATGAATACCCTCAATCCGCATCATAATACGTTTTTTACGAGAAAGGAGAACATCCAGCGTGTTCCATTTCCACTCCTTAACTTCTCTTTGAAAATTCACAAGATTTTGAGAAATATCACTATTAATATTCCAACAACCAGCTAGCATATCATTGTATGATTTTTCCAACAACCATGCACTTTCAAACCTAAACTGTTTGGGAGCAACATATTGTATATCACCCTTCAGGTAAATAAGCAACGGGTGGTGATCGGAAAAATTCAATCTACCGAGAACACGCAAATACGCCTCTGGAAACTGAAACCTCCAATGATCATTGCACAAACCTCTGTCCAAACGTTCAAAAATACGACAACCTAGATAGATAGGTCCCCGCCAAGTGAACCGAGAACCAACAGAACCCATGTCCAACAATTGACATGCATTAATTCTTTCAACAAATTTTTGACATCTGCTGTTACAAACAGCTGCCCCCTCCTTTCTTTTCATGATAACTTGTAATATCATTAAAATCCCCCGCTAACAACCACGGTTGATTCATATTATCGGCTATAACCTTCAGCTCCTCCCAAAGAATCCTTCTATTATCCTCATTAGGACTAGCATAGACAGGGGTAAAGTACCATTCCCTTTCCTTCTCAAGCCTCATTTTTAGATGAATGAATTGAAATTTTTTGGTGATAAGTTCCACAGTAAGAAACTCCTCCTTCCAAGCTACAACAATTCCTCCAGCATACCCAACCACTTCCGTAGCAACATAGCCCTCAAAACCTAACAAGCAGAATTTTTTTTCATGTTCACTGTTCTTGATCCTTTATTGGGACTTTGTGTTGAAACTCTTCGAATAACTTGACTGAATATCCACTCAGGTTGGTCGTTCAATCAATGTATTCTTTGTTATTGTTATTTTGTTGTGTTAAAACCTTTGATGAATCTGATCCTATAATAAACCGTTGATCCTTTAAGAGTGATTAATTGTTGATTAGCCATTGTATTACAAAAATACAATACAATGATGTTTAATGAATGCCGATAAGTATGATGTAAACAACACACTTCCAGTGGAGAAAAAGGATACACGCACAGCAAACAATAAAACCCCATTTACTCTTCTAATTTTCCTTTCTGGATAAATTCAAATTGTTCTATAACCTCGAGTATATTTATACTCGGGAAGAACGTTGAATCTTGAAGAGATTTAGGCTTATAAGGCGGTTAATCTTTAAGAATACGACTTCGTCAATCGTCATGCCTCAAGTTATATAACACTATTATTGTGTAGGTTTTTTGAGCTGTTGGAGGATGTTGATAGTTTTGTCGGTGGCAAAGTTATACAACAGTCTGAACACCGATTAAGTTTATTTAATCTTTCGTAGTTTATTCCCATTTACATTTAATTGAAGCTTATGTTTATTTGATGATGATTATTTTGAGATATTATCATGCCTAATTTTTTTTACTACAATAAGAATGTATTCATAATAGTGAGATCATAAGATGGAGTAGATTTTTGGTGGGAGTGAAATAAAGTGACAAATAAACAAAACATAGACGAAGGTTCATGTTTTAGAAGATGATGATGATTCTACTTCGGTGACTGCCTGAGATGGCGTGTTCTTGAAGAAGCCATGTCGTTGTATGCAAATCAACACTGTTCGTGATCTATCGGGATAAACTCTCGCGAAACAAAGCATTTCCCTTAAAAACTAACAAGCTTGACCCACATTAAGTGAAATGAATTTATCCTGATTACCATGGGTGAATAATAAAAACCTAGCATGTAATTTAAAATGCACCTAAAACCTTAACATAGTTTTTTTTTGTTAAGAGAACCTAAAAGCTTAAAACAGTTGGTAAAGAAAGTTTTGCTTTGCTACATTACCTTGGCAGTAATAGTTAGGGACAGGGCTTTTTTTGAAAGGAAAAAAAAAAAAAAAGGTAAGACGCTTTTTAAATTAACATGTTTTCGCCATTGCATAAACAACTCTCAAATCAAAGGAGATGTGATAAGACTTATTGATACGATGATGAATGTTGAAAATTATTTAACTCAAAAAACCTTGTACCATACTAAACGCATCAGCCAATCATAATCAACTGTTACTTACAATTCAAGATGTACTAAAATCTTAGAAAGATAATGAAGATTCATGACCGGACTACACAGAAATAAACCAAAAGATACACATTGGAGTTCTTTGATGAATAAAAAAAGGCATAACATAAAACCACATGGTAGATCCTTCACTTAGATGCTAACAAGTTAAAACATATAGTCATTCAAATGCCCATTGGTTTTCCCTACGAACTTCCTCCTCTTCCTCTGGTGAGAAATCATTCTTAATGTTAAAGGTCTTGCGAATCTCCTCAGGTGTCTTCCCCTTGATCATGTCTGCCACAGTCTGGCATGTAAGATCCAGCAGATTCTTGATATTCAAATAGTTGGCAGCCTACAAAGGAAAAAATATCATATCAGTATGCAAAGAAGAATTGTTTTCTTAATTTAATGGCAATGAGTTGAAGGGTGTAACCATCAGAAACATAGGATTATTACATCATAGTTAACTCAGACGACCGTCGTGAGAAAATGACAATCCATATTCATCATTTGGTTATCAGTACGCAATTGTGTGATACAAACACTGACTAATAAGCACCATAGCATTGTATTGTACAAACACAACGAACAAAAAACTCAATAAAGCAACCAAGTTTGAATCTAAAAGGAATCAAAAGGTGAGTGGTTAATGAAATAAGAATAAGAATATCAATTTTTCATAGTATAGAAACCAATTTTGTGTCATATGTATGCATATAAACTCAAAGGGGATATGAGTAGAGTTTCTCATGTAACAAACCAAATGAAAACAGGATATCTCTGAATGGTCCCCTTTCCAACCTTAAATTTTGGGGCAAAAAAAGTATTTTCAAAGGAGGACACAATAGCAGCATCAACCATAACAATATCCAACAACTTCAAGCACAAAAAGATAGCCACAAAAGCAGACAATTCAAGACAACATCGAAACAATAGCATATAGCCCAATAGAGGCACAATTATAACAGCACCAACAACAACAATCACAATTCAAACAACCATTGAAAACACATTAAATTTAACCCAAACAGAAGACAAATTGATTCTTTCTTGTATGAAAGAGCAAAATCAGAATCAACCATAGCTCAATCGATTCCCAAAACCAAAAACTCTAATCCTTTTTTATTAACAGCTACACATAAAAATAAAAAATAGAGAAACCAATAAACTATCCAGATTTTTCAAAACCAGAAAACCCTAGATTAGGACCACCAAACATTCCAAAACAAAATCAAATAAACGATTCAACAAAACCCAAATCAAATAAACGATAAAACACGAATTAAACCCTAAAACTCACCAAGATGAGATCAAAAAGCGTAGCCTGATCAACCTTCACGAACTCAGAATCCCAACTCTTAATCTCATCCTCAGAAGGCTTCTCTTCAGCAGCAGCAGCCTCAACATGCTTCTTGCAATACTCAATCACCTTCGCCAAGATCTTGCTCGTAACATTGGGAAGA
>Ga0315915_1000260_pt1 | contig 48603 bp, 19 predicted proteins | sample MpolbnodulesMG_FD_207738 | JGI IMG/M metagenome (GOLD analysis project Ga0315915, IMG submission 207738) | Medicago polymorpha root nodule microbial communities from Los Angeles, California, United States - branched nodules | ecosystem: Host-associated > Plants > Roots > Nodule | place: USA... | reverse complement strand
AAAGCACAATTGATTGTTTACTTTAATTATTAGTACAAAAATTAAAAGAGTATAATACACAAACACTACTAAGATGCGTGCTTCACAATAAATTCAAACCTTGGAGCACATTTTGGTGCAGATAATTTTATGGGCAAACAAAAAGAACTCAATTCAGAACTAAATCTTAAGGAAAATAAAAGGAGAAAAAATATGCAACCAGCCCAAAGTCCAAATATAAATTAAGACTAAATATCCCTACCTCCATCATCCACGGAGTGGAGAAATCACATGAGCAATGAGGCGGCAACATGGGATGATGAATTCTTGGATCAACATGACTGTTTCCCAACACTCATAGAGATTGAGTTAAAAGAGAGATCGGTTTCACCAAAAAAACCAACAAATCAAGACAATCCTATTTTGTTGAATGACACTCCGGTTAAAGCAAACGAAGAATTTGAAGATGTTCTGGAACATTTAGAGGATTTACTTTTATTTGCTGAAATATGACACTTTTTGGTTGGTGTTAATCCGTTTTTTGGTCGATATGCACCAATGTATTTTTTGGGATATATAATGTAATGACCACTTCTTTTGACTAATATGTAACTAACCTTTGACTAATTATAAATATATATATCAATATATTTGAGTTTCGCATTTATTATAAATTAATGTACTTTACGTGTAATGTGTTGCATAATGTGGAAAATTTGATGAATTTCAAACAATTGTGAAACGTTAACGCATTATCGGTTTTGTGTAATGTTACCGTATAATTGATAAACTATGAAATGTTGATGTCTGTGATTGCTGGATGTTGTTTCGGTTTGATTTCATACGGAATTGCCGTTTGAAATTACAGGTACAAACATGCCAAAATGGCTGGAAAAACCATTGCAAACTACACTGGTTCTGTTTACTGGTGTGAACGGCAGTTAACTGCCGCTGATGCCAACGGCAGTTAACTGCCGCTGATGCCAACGGCAGTTGACTGCTGCCGGTTATATGAGCGACAGTTAACTGTCGCTGGGAGTTTTTAGATAATTTTCATATGTCATTGTGAACTTTTGTATGTGAGAAAAACAATTTTCATCTCTTTTTGGCGATTTCTTTTATGTGCCTACCACATTATACGGTTTATGGTAGATGAAGATGAAATTAGCTGTGAAATTTTGTTAATTAGCAATTTATTGTTTTTAATTAAGAATTATAATTCAGAATTATATTATTATAAATTGCATTTTTATTTTTGGTGATCCAATCTATTCACACTATTGTTACTTTTTGTTAAGGTCGAAAATGTGGACTCATCAGAATAATTTAGTTCTCAATTAAGAATTAAATTAACACCGGCGGTCGATAAGATTGAATCTATCGAAAGAGCTACATTTTTAAACGTGATGAACCAAATTTTAAATATCGATTAAGATGTATTCAAAGACTCTGACTCTGACTCTTTGAGTATATATATCTAATGTCCGATGTTAATTTCTTCTAATTTTCTATGAAACCGTCAATACTCATTTCGTTTGAAATTAAAAAAAGTGTCATCTTAACAAAAATATATTTTTTCAATATTATTACTACACACGATTATCAAAACATGGTATTCTACTTTAATGAATTAATTTAATAATGATAGAAAATGCATCAACAATTATTTTTAATTTAATAAAAATGTTATCTCTTTAAACGAGACTTGTTTTGTAAGGAAAGAAGTAAATTTTGTTTGTGGACATTGAGTATAATAAATGATAAATAAAACGGAAAATAGAAAATAAGCTTAGCCAATCCAAAAAGTGAAGAGAAGATATAAGAGCCACAAACAACCCCACATGAAAATCATTCACGGCTGGCTAACAAGCACTTCTTCCTCCTCCTTCACGGTATATCCTCATAGCATCTTCTCTTGATACTTCGCTCTCAAATTCATCTTCACACCCCCTTCTTATATTCTTATTTATCATTCCATTCTAATTCACAACACAACACAACACAACACAACACAGTCTTTAATCAAACCATGCTTCATTCCACTTCACTTCTTCACCATAATCACCACCGTTTTCTCTTTTCTTTTCGTTCTAAACCTTCACTTCTAGATTCACACTCACACTCACAATCACAATCACAACCTCTCTCTTTCTCAAAATCATTATCTCTTCCATCTTCATCATCATCATCAACATGTTGCCACGTGGCGCGTATTTCTACAGAACCATTGGAATTATCACCACCACCTCCCGGATTCAATTTCCGCCGCGAAATCACCAGACTCACCTCCCTCCGTGACAAGCTCGCCGCCTGCGATACTCTCAACGACAAGCTTCGAATTATCAACGCTGATTACAGAGTGAGACGTTTCTTCGGTTCCTCCTCCAGAAATGCTGGACTAGCTAGGGTTTTATCGACGCTGCGGTTGGATTCGGAGAATTTGTTTTTGTTGAAGTGTTTGGTAGCTGCGGGGCAAGAGCATGTGTTGTGTTTGGAAGAAACTATGCCGGCGATGGACTCGTCGTCGGTGACGGCTTCTGGTTCGGTGAAGAGTGCGTTTTATGCTCTGGCGAAGATGATTGAGAAGATGGATTCTGGTAATGGTAATGGAAATGGAAATTCTGGTGGTGGTGGTTTTGGGATGGGTTTGGAGGATCATGAAATTCGGGAGTTAAATAAGTTGTTACAGACGTTGGCGCAAGTTGAGAGGTTCTATGATTGCATTGGAGGAGTAATTGGGTCAGTTTCTTCACTTTCCTTGTTTATAAACACATTAATAAATAAGCTGAAAATAGTTTAGATATAAAGATACCGAACATAACTATAAAAGTACATAACATAACTATTTAAAATTTAATTCTTTTAGTTCCACTCCAATTATTCGGGAACCAAGGTTTTTTAATAGTAGGTTAGAGTTATGTGGTGCAATCCTTGATATTGCGGAGAATTTCTGTCAAATGCGGCTAATGCGACAACATCGAAAACTATTGTGTCATGGCTTAGGTTGAGGTTGCGGACCTTTATTTAAAACCAATTGGGAACCTGAATTGGGTTTACAAACCAATCCCGATAGTGGAAGAGGGAAAAGAAACGGTTTTTCTTTGAAGATTGAAGACCCAATTCGGTCCCTCAGAGTTATCTTGCGGCCTAATCTAGTCCCCAACAAAAATTAAATCTAAATTAGTTCATGACATTTTCATATAGGGGTCAAATTAGTCACTCTGATTTAATTAGTTAGGGACTAATTTGTCCCCAATATGAAAAAATGCAAGGGATTAATTTGGGTTTACTTTTTGTCAGGGTCTGAAATGGGTCGCGAGAAAATTTTGAGAGACCGAATTGGGTCTTCATTCTTCTTTAAATAAACACTCGTATTGTCTTGAATGAATTGGAAAAAAAGGAGCTTTGTCTCTCCTTAAGTTCTGAAGTGTCAATGAGTTCACCATTTGAGATAGAATAGTTAGTTTTCAAGGGAATTTAAAGCGCAAGAAGTTTCCTGTCCATTCCCACTGTTACGTGTCATTCGAACAAAGTGAAGTCTTCTTAATATCTGAGCTTTTGTCATTCAGACAATATATATTACTTCAACTTCACGGAGAAGTTGTACTTTGCATTTTATGAACTGGGTCTAATAAGGGCAGAAGTGGTTTAGGTATTAGTGATCAATATACATCTGCTCATTTGTTTGCTCAAATTAATACGATGCAGTTATCAAATTATGGTTCTGGAACTTATTGTCCAACAATTGGTTGACCGGAAGAATACAAATTGGTCTCAGCACATGCATGAAGTGAAAGAAGGCCAAATTTTGGGAATCGATGCACCGACTGGGCTTGACCTTTCTGAAAATACGGAGTATGCATCTCAAGCAGCTCTATGGGGTATAGAGGTTGTTATAATTGCATTACCTGGTTCATAATTTGCATTTAGCTACATATGCTTCATACATACAGGGAATAATAAGATCTTGTCCTTCTAGGGTTTGCCAGACCTAGGTGAAATTTATCCTTTGGGAGGCTCTGCAGACAGACTTGATTTAGTTGATCCTAACACTGGTGAATGCCTGCCTGCTGCAATGCTGCCGTTTTGTGGGAGGACTTTGTTGGAAGGTCTTATAAGAGATCTTCAGGTATTAGATCTGCAATTATCAATCACTTAATCGCACTTTATATGCTCAATACTTGATAATAAAAACAAGACAAGATTAATAGTAATTTGTGATGAGCACTAATTCTGCTGTTTCACCTTTCAAGGCTAGAGAATTCTTGTACTTCAAGTTATATGGAAAACAATGTATCACCCCTGTTGCAATAATGACAAGTTCAGCAAAGAATAACCACAAACACATCACTTCCCTGTGCGAAACACTCTCATGGTTTGGAAGAGGTCGATCAACTTTCCAACTTTTTGAGCAGGTTTTATATAAATCTATACAATTGCTTTTCAGAAGGGATAATCTTATTTTGACAATATCTAAATATCTTATTTGTGAATTGGCAGCCTCTTGTTCCAGTTGTTGGTGCAGAAGATGGGCAGTGGTTGGTCACTAAACCATTCAGTCCCTTGAGTAAGCCTGGTGGTCATGGTGTCATATGGAAACTTGCTCACGACAAAGGCATCTTCAAATGGTTTTTTTGTCTAGGAAGAAAAGGTGCAACTGTGCGCCAAGTTAGGTCCGTCGTTATTGATATCTCAAGTGTTTGCTTTTTTAGTTTTCTAGTTATTAGATAAACTTGTTTTTACAAATCAGTGATACTGTTGGCCTTGCAGTAATGTTGTGGCAGCTACAGATGTAACCCTCCTGGCCTTGGCAGGGATCGGTTTGCGTCAAGGAAAGGTAGAAGTTTTAATTGATAATTTGTTCTTTTCAATTCCTTCTTAAAGTTGACAGGGATGAGAACATATTATAATAAATGAATAAATCATGTGTTATCATCTTTAATTATAATTCTTTATGATAAAAAAAAAATTCCTTTTGTATGAAATTTGGGTGAAGCAACAAATAATATATATTGCTTATATACATCCTTTAAATGCATGATTTCCATGTGGCATTATACCTAATTATTACTTTCTCATGCTTCAAGAACTCTAATATTATCTTTGGATTAAAGGAAATAAATGGAATGAAGTGGGGCAAAATGGAAAATAATGTTATGATATTAGGTTTCACTGTTTGGATTATTAAAAATAGAATAAAATGGAACTTGGAGTTATGGCTGGTCTGGTCAATGGTGTGAAAGTTGAAGTTTTCAAATTAGGTCAAGTACTAATCAAGTCAACTAGAACCAGGTTGATCAGTTCAAAACGGCCCTGGATCAATTGTCTATCTTTGTTAAAAAACTCCATGTAGTCCAGCAGGAACTAAGCCTGCATACCTAATTATGAGAGCAGCATATTAAACCACTAAGCAACACTTCTCATTTAGTATATATGCACTAATTTTAATATGTACACTTACCAAAAAATCGCTTTGGCAAGATAGTGAGTACTCTTGTTATAATTTTAAAATTTTTTGGAACTACCATGGAGTCATTAATTTTACCAAGTTGATGATTACATTGAGTTTAATAACATAACATAATGGAAGTAATTTCAATCCTTTCTATCCAACTTCCAACCTTTTCTTTCTTCCAATTTGGAGGATACTGCATGGAACTAACATTATTTTTTCATTCCATCCAATGGCTTGATTACTTCATTACATTTTTGTTTTGTCCTATGTTGCATTACACTCTATGAAATATCCCAATATAACCTAATAACAATGAATGATGCAATCTGTAAATTTATTCAATATAACAGTCTGAAATTGCAAGTTGAATAAGATTTACTGCACTTATTAACTGTGCCTGTATAACAGAAACTGGGGTTCGCATCCTGTGACCGTGTCTCAGGTGCAACAGAAGGAATTAATGTACTGATGGAGAAGAAATGTCCAGATGGCAACTGGGAATATGGCGTTTCTTGCATTGAATACACTGAATTCGACAAGTTTGGGATTACTAATGGATCTCTTCCAAAAAGGTACATGGTTTTCCTGTACTTGTTTTATTTCAATATTTCATCCATCTCGTGGAATGTGATTTGACCTTTATCAGCTAAACTAAATTTAGACATTCAAATTTGGTTTCAAAATTCTCTGATATATTGCACTGCTTCAAATTATTTGGAATGTATAAGCCATATTATCCTTATAGTGAGACACGTATAAATGAACACCTTCGATATTAAGACTACAGTATCCAAAACATGTGTTAGTATCTTATTATCAAGAATGTCATACATCTTATAAACCTGCATCCTAAGTAATAGTTACCGTCTGAAGAGATGCATTACTCTATCTTTCATTTTGATATTACAGCATTCTCTTGACAAGATTATAATAACAGAACAGTAAAACATTCATTTGTAGTCATGAACCAGAGATAGGGTCCTAGATCAGGATAATTAACAATTGGATTAAAAAACCCAATCCAACCTCCAAAGATGATTGAATGGCTTATCTGGAGCCTTTGTTTGCATTTCTTCTAATCTTATATGTTGAAAATAGGGACTTATTTTTGTTTGCTCAAGGTTAGTGTTAGTTTGTTTCATGGTGAAGGTTTAAATTTATTATATCAGAAATCTTTTTCTTCTTTCCGTATTTTAGCCTTTCTAATTTGACTACATAACCCAAATATCAACTTTATTTTCTACAATCAAGTTTGCAGGCAGAGTTTCCAGCTAATACAAACATCTTATATGTTGATTTACCATCTGCGGAGCTTGTTGGATCAAGTAAGAATGTGAATAGTATACCAGGAATGGTGTTAAATACAAGAAAGACAATAAATTATGTAGATCAGTTTGGAAGACACTGTAGGTATGCATTTTCCCTATAAATTTCTCATTGTAATTATATATACTTTCTTGGTTTTATTGATTAAATTGGCATTAACTGAAAATTATATTTTATCTGAAAAAACTTGTTTCTGAATTTCAAAGTAGAGATACATGTTTAATCACAGCAGTAGCTACTTTATACAACACCAATAACAGTCTGAGTAGGAGTTTCTGATTTTGAATAAATGACAACCACAAGCTGAAATTAATGGGTTTCCTTTCCTGGCTTAGAAATATAAACCATCCTTACATTCTCTTTAATGGTTATTTACTTTTCTGTTCATTACTTAGTGGTGTTTGGTAAGGGTAGATTTACAGTTTCTTCAATTATTCTGTATACTTCAAAGATTCTTCAATTACAGTTTCTTTAATGGTTATCTACTGTTCTGTTCCCGTGAATGAAATGTTAACACACTGTGTACATTACTCATCCCTTTTTTGCTTTTTAATTTGCCAGCGTCTCTGGTGGCAGACTGGAGTGCACAATGCAAAATATAGCAGACAATTATTTCAATTCATATTCATCTAGGTGCTATAATGGTGTAGAAGGTATGTGCTTTTTTCATCTGACAAAACATATATATTCCCCTTTCACATCTGAGTGAGCTTGACAAAACGCTTATTATATTTTTATGAGCAGATGAGCTAGATACATTTATTGTATATAATGAGCGGAGAAGGGTTACCTCATCTGCTAAGAAAAAAAGAAGACATGGAGACAAGTCTTTACGCCAGGTTTGACTTACTAATCATGTATGGAGTATCTATTTTATGTCTGGGATAGCTAAGCACCGATACATATGATCTTTTTTATGTACTGTCCTTGTACTCTTATATCTCATCTTTTTAGCCTCTTTTCCTGAGGTTTGCACTAGTAATTTTCCAGCATACCTGGATTAGATCTCACTTTACTTAACAGTTATTAAAGAGTATCCTACTGCTGTGTTTTAGAACCATGTTTAAAGTTGGAGAACCACTCTAGATGTTGTTTGAATTATTAGGATTATTTTTAATTTCCTCAAATATTTGCCTAGATAAAACTTGCAATTTATATCTTGAACGTGTCAGTGACGGTTGTTCTTATTCTAAATATCTATTTTCCATTTATATGCAGACACCTGATGGTGCTCTATTGGATATATTAAGAAACGCTCATGATCTTCTTTCACCATGTGATATAAAACTTCCCGAGGTATAGATATGCACACCATTGTATTTTATGTATACATTAATTTGGTTGGGTTTGCGAAAAAAAAAGGATAATTATCTTTATTGCTACATTGAGTTAATTTATGTCATGTTTTCTCTCTGTCGCAGATTGAAGCTGATGAGAACTACGTTTATTCAGGACCACCATTTCTTATCCTTCTTCATCCTGCTCTTGGTCCTCTTTGGGAAGTCACCAGACAAAAAGTAATATTACATATTATGTTATTTATCAATAATTTCATTGTTTTCAACCATGTTTGCAATTATGAAAATTTAATTGAGTTTAATTTGTAAACGTGTTCTGTCTTTATAAAACATTTGGTTTCAAGTTTTACTTATAAACGTGTCAAAACAAGTACCCCTGACATGTACATTAAACGAGCATTATGGCACATTTGTCCCGTTAATGATGTTGTATTTAGCATGATAATTAAATAGGTTGTGTTTCTGGTCTCCATCCTTAAAGTGTTGTAACACGTATGTCATGATCTGAATGTTAATTTTTTTTTTTACAGAATCCGATTCCCATAATTATTTGGATTTAGTCCTTTCATTAATGCTATTTTGCTATTTGGTTAAAACATGACAGTTTTATGAGTGTGAATTATGTTGACAACCATTTATAGAAACAAAGATCATAATTATTTTGTTATTCTTTGCTGTGACAGTTTTACGGTGGTTCCATATCGAAGGGCTCTGAGTTACAAATAGAGGTTGCAGAGATCTCTTGGCGGAATGTTCAGGTTCAACTTCTCAAATAGATTTTGTTAACTTATGGCATGGAGTTGATAAGGTAACGGGCTAATGTTTGTGACTTGACCCTTTATTCCAGGTCAATGGAAGCCTGGTCATAATAGCCGAAAATGTTATGGGCTCAATGAAGATTGATGAGAGTGGTGAATCCATACTGCATCATGGACAAAGGTACTGTGCTGCCTATATCAATAAGAAGTGTTGTGATCCTGTATTACATTGATCTTGCTTCCTGATCCTAGCCTTTGGAAAAAAATATTTTAAATTGTGAGTTTCTTGTTACTTTGCTAGGTGTGGAAGGTGTAAATTGCAAAATGTCAAGGTGTTGAACAAGGGAATTGATTGGAGTTATGGTGGAAACGTGTATTGGAAACATGATGTGAAAAGGTCTGAGGTACTGCAGATCATACTGCATGGAAATGCTGAATTTGAAGCTACTGATGTTGTCTTACAGGTTAGTTTTATTTCGGATTTTATCTTTTTAGAATTTTAGATGCATGTCTCAAATACAATACCACCCACACCATTGGGTCTGACTGTTTAATCCCAAGTTATCAAAAAGAGTTGTCATTTGATCCATACAGATTTGCTAGTAATTGATATATGGATATGCATAGTAAGATGGCCAAAACATATTATCTTCTCCAAAAAACCATTACCTTTTAGCCACGGAACACTTAATTTCCTAAATTTTGACATGAAGCATTCCCTCCTAGTTCATAAAAACTCACTGGGTTACAGTTTTTAAACCATCAAACCGACCTAGTAGTCACCTGTATAAGAATATTGAAAAGCTGCAGTCTCATAAGAAAGATGTTTATCACTCTTTTAATTATTTCACCTAAAAATAAATAAAATAAATTTTTTGTTTTAGTAAATTATTATGAATATTTCATATGAACTAAAATATTTTTATTGTCATTTTACCGATACAGGGGAATCATGTATTTGAAGTTCCAGATGGATACAAATTGAAGATCATGCCAGGAAGCCCAGGTCTCTTAACCGTTGCTTTATCATGTTTATTAGGAGAAAGTTATTTTTGTAATACTTGGTCTCTTGTTTTTGCTGTCATAGAAAGTTTCTGATTTAACATGAATCACTGTTTGCATTAATTCAGGTTTAGCAATCCAGTTAGATCCGATTGAAGAGGATATGATGGACAGTGGAAGCTGGCACTGGGATTATAAGATAGAAGGTTCTCACATTAAGCTAGAATTAGTTGAATCATAGACCACTAACCAAATCAGATGTCTGCTGCGTGAATCATGGTTCACAGTTGATGCTGGATCTCGCCTATAATAATTTTTACTACCAAAATGACAGGTTGAACAGAAGTTCAACCTTTGCGACAATAGAATGTTTTAGACTTTTGTTGTAATATATTTGTAAAATCTCTTCCATTATCTTCGAGTTTATCATTTCCTGTAATTATATTATTGGGTTGATTCAGTGTAACTAATATTGTAAAATTGAGAGGAATGCAAGCAATGGATACATTTCATTAATTGCAGGTCTCTTTCATTATTAAGGGATGCTCTTATTTGAGATCCATCAAATATTCACAAGCTCGTGTCACCCATTTTCTGTTGTGAGATGTCTTTAAATGAAGGTATAGATTTTAGTAGGTTCAGGGATTATGCTCTGCAAATTTATCAATTGGTTATCACGTACACCATAGAATCGGTTAAAGCAACATAGATGTATAAATATAATCTAGACACTGTTTCTGATATTGATCTACTATGGTAATTTTGGTTTTTTGATAATTCCAATGACATTTCCTCAAGTAATCACAAATCCTAGAAGCAATTATTGGACGTAAATTGCAAATATGGTTTTATTGTATGCCATTCATTCACAAAATATGCAGCTTTGTCATTGAGCTTAGCTCTCAAAAAACTGAGCAACTCTTAAATAGCCACAACCCTAAATAAAATTCATTTGGGCATGCTCACATAAATGATAAAATTTAAAAGTGAAATGATATTATTAATGTAAAGTGATGTGACTAAATTATTTCTCTTTTAAATATCATCATTTATGTGTGTCCATATATTTTTGATTTGGGGCACAACTAAGTATTTCTCCAAAAAAAACTACGAGAAGCCAAACTTTGAAGAGAAGGAATGCTCCTTGCATTTCGTATTAGATGCCTTGCCACAACTTTACCTTCTTTGCTTCCCTCTGTCTTTCATGAGTCTTGAACTTCTATTATATTTTCTATTGTTCTTGCTGCCATTATCAAAATCTTGTTGTCAAAGATAGATAGGGTAAACAAGGTTGTTACTGCAATGCATGTTCCTTTATTCTTTGATCATGGGAACCTGATAGTGTCCCTATAAAGGAAATTTCCTCAGCCTAAGCTATAATTCTTCTATTATCCGGGGCAGATTTTGCAAGTAACCTAAGTTCATAAGCTGCTTTCCTTTGAGTGTCAGCTGAATCAGTTGCCAATTTACCAACTAGAAATTCTGCTGTCATTTTTAACAGCAACTATAGATCATTTGTTTGCCAAAATATTATCAACAACATTTTCATCCATCTTCTTGGCGTTGTTTCCCTCTGAAAGAGAGGAAATAGAGATAAATATACAAGAAAGGGGAAGACGAAGTACATAGAGAGAGAGAGAGAGAGAGAGAGAGAGAGAGAGAGAGAGAGAGAGAGAGAGAGAGAGAGAGAGAGAGAAATAACGATGGGCAAAGAAGAAAGGGAGGAGCAAGAGAGATACAAATTACAGTTTCAAATTTATTCTTCATTTTAGTCATTTTTATTTGATATTTTTAGCGTGTGTTGTTTGATTTAGCTCATGCAATAAGGCATACACATGTGTCCTAAGTGTCATTTAACTGAGTTAATGTTAAAGATTAAATTACAACAAGTACTATCATGATGCATGATAGAACTTGGCCTAGATCGCTTGATCAATAAAAAAAAAAGAGAACAATTAAATGGATCTCAAAATTTAACTCACATTTGTTTTGCATTATTTTTGTCAAATCAACATTATTTAGGTCATTGTCTACGTCGTGAGAACAAAGCAGACGATGAGCTTCTACTTGTAAAGAACAACGTCAATTATTTTGATATTTTGAATAATTTTAAATATTATTGTACGGTATATTGCTGAATTTATGGTAAACTATTCAAAGACTTTCATTTTATTTTTATCACTTAATAAAAACAATTTGATAACATTATTTAGGTCATTGTCTACGTCGTGAGAACGAAGAAAACGATGAGCTTCTACTTGTAAAGAACAACGTCAATCATTTTGATATTTTGAATAATTTTAAATACTAATCTATGGTATATTGCTGAATTTATGGTAAACTATTCAAAGACTATCATTTTAGTTTTATCACTTAATAGAGAGAAAATTTGATACTATTAACCACTTTTCAGATTTTAAAATTATTATTTAGATGGCCGACTACATGTTAAATCACTCATCATATATCTCCATCAATTACTCTTTTGTTTTTAATAAAATCTCATCAATTACATCTTGTGAGTTGTGACTATACCTTATCACTTTTCCCAACCAAAATCTAAATTTTATTCTTAAACATGTCCTACTTGAAAACTATCCACGCACGACCCACGCATTATCCGCATATGAATCAATTATTTGGACCTAACTGTACACTCCCATTTCAATGAAAGATACATGTAAATATGATTTCAATAATAAAATCAAGACTATATATAAAAACCGAAATTGCAATTAAAAGTAGAGAATGCAAGTAGGGTTAGAAGACAGCGTTGGCCCATGCAGGTCCCATATCTTCTGCTACCTCTGCGTTATTCACACGAAGATCAGATTAGCAGAGCTGAATAATAGGCTACGACACGTAGTTGCTTACTAATGGGCCCACGGTTAAAGACATCAGACTTTGATGTAATAATGTCATTTATCTAAAATAGAGTAAAATTCAATTATAGTATTAGTTTTATTTGACTTTTATGAAATATTAATAATATGATTTGACACAAATACTTGGTGCTTGCATCATTAAGCATACGATTAAGGTGTATTTTGATTAGTGCAATATTTTAAAAACGAATAAAAAATCATTTTGATATTTAAATATATGAGATATTGTCACTATAATGATGTATTACAAAAATATATATAAATGTCTCTTTTGTTCGTTAGTTTAATCATTGTGTCTTGTGGTAGTTAGTTTAATCTTCAAACGTGTATTCTATTAGTCAAATTTTTTTTGGTCGGGTAGCCTAGCGGCTAGAATTCACCTTATAAGGTGAATAAGTGGGGTGTTTGGGGTTCGAACCCTGACCCTGCATATAATAATGCATTCCCCTACCAACTGAGCTATGTTCATAGACTCTATTAATCAATTTAATTCACAACAACTCGAGACATACTTGTAAATTTCGATAGATTCATCGACTATAATAACGACAACACTTCACAAATTTAGGTCTAAAATAATTGTTTTCTCTTTTAAAAACCGAATAGAATACCGAAATGACGAGACTTCTAGATCATAATTCAATTGCTTTTTTTTTTTGGGATGAATTATGAAAGAAAAAGAAAACGTTTACTAAAAGGTGCTATCTAGAATGCCTACACAAGAGCCCTATATTTATGAGCACAAAGGATAGATAGAGCAACATATCTAGAAAAGTGCACACAAGTGAAATGAAAGGCATAAAGGGTTATGAGCCACGTGCAAGCTCATCTTGTGCAGCTTGCAAATTATTGAAAAGAAGATGCACACCAGATTGTTTATTTGCACCTTACTTCCATTCTAATGAGTGCAAGAAATTTGCCAAAGTCCACAAAGTATTTGGAGCAAGCAATGTTAGCAAGATACTCATTGAAGTGCCAGAAAAACAAAGAGAAGACACGGTGAATTCTCTTGCTTATGAAGCAGAAGCAAGGCTTAGAGACCCAGTTTATGGATGCATTGGTTCCATAGCTATGTTGCAAAGGAAGATGATGGAACTTCAACATGATTTGGCCATTGCTAAGGAACGTCTTGCTCGTTGTCGCGCCGTTGCTGCAGCTGCTACAATGACTACCACAACAACTCCTTCTGTAATTGATAGTTTGCATTCTGATGTTACTTTGCCTCCATTTCCTGAGTTTTCCACTTCTAATGATCTCAATGATATCTTTTGTCATGGCTCTTCGTCGCAATTTTTGGGTCGAAATGAAACAGTGGATGATTTCAATCAAATTCCATATATATTTTGATCATATGGTCCCCCCTTTTTTTGAATTAAAATTGTCATGTATGTGCTAATAAATAAGAACTTCATGATTAGCAATGAAAAACATGTATTATTGTGTGTTAATGCATAATTTCCATGGTTCCTAAAATTGTTATGAGAGATAAGAACTGCTGGAAAATATTGTTTTTTTGGTCATTATGTTTCAATTTTGTAACAGCAATATGATTTTTCATTGTTGGTGCTTCCTGAATCCTGACCATGAAATTATGCTACAAAGTGAATGTTGTGACCAATTTATTTTCTACAAATTCTGATTATCTGAGACCACTTTTGTTTGGTTTGGTTATAGAAAGACACAATTTTCTCATTTGGTCTAAACCTTCAGATTGTCGAGAAATTTAAGGTCCTGGTGATCCGGAGTTTAGATAACAGATAAGTTAAGTCCGACCAAATATTATTTTAATCAGAATTTGAACTCGTATTCTACCTAACAATTAGTCTTTAACCACTTGATGGAGAGGGGAGTATTGATTGCCACTCCCAAGTGTGAATTGAATTTAGATCACCTTCTAGTCTTCTTGAGAGATTGGTGATGGAGAGGAGAGCATTGATTGCCACTACCCATAAGTGTGAGACACCATTTAGCACAAAGAAAGCAACACTACTATGGTTGATTCTTGCACGATTGCTTGCTGCACAAAATAGTGGGTCCATTAATTGTACTGTTTCAATGCAACATGGAGTACCCATTATGATTTCCCCCTCAAATAACCAACCCCACCAATGGCCCTTGAGATTTATTACTATAGGAATCCAAAGAGTAACGCCAAGACACCGAAAGTTGTTTAGGTTGTTTGGGGCATGTACATTTTATATGGTAACATGATATACAATGTGACCCAAAAGAATATGCCAACCGTTCAAACTACATGCATTATCGCCACATGGATTGTGATCGCATGAGGTCATGTATTCCTGTATTTTCCGCTATCGTGGGTTGCAAGTCGTTCAATCTAAATTGGATGATTCACATTATAATTGTATATTTTGATTCAAATCACCTTAAATCATGTGATCAAATTCAAGTAGATAATGAGAAATCCCTCGTGGGTACTGAATTCTGGATGGAATAGTGAATGCTTGACTTTATTTAACTCATGACTAAACTTGGTTTGTAAAGGGTCCATTTCTCGGTTTTCATTTGAACCATACATTAACCACTTAGTGAAATATGAGTTGCTCCATTTTGATTTAAAATCTGCAACATGCAGCAACAACAACAACGACAACAAAAAATAGAAAGCACAATTGCCTTAAATCCAAATCCTCTAATGTTGCTAATGTTTTTCTTTCACTGATTAATTTAACAATTTTGGAATGGAAATTGCTCGTTAAGCTTCTAAAATTTCTCTCACGCATACGAAAACTAATTTAATACCTCCAACGATAGTTAACTATCATTTGCTTTCATTGGAGGTAATGAAGGTAATTTCGGACACGTGATAACAATTTCAAAAATTTGAACGGTGACGGATGCATGTGTATGGTATTGGGGGCGCTGCCCCCACTGACCTAATGTTTTGTATTGGTGAAGATTGAATATTTTGTGTTTGCTCACATTAAAAATTAAGTGTTGCCCCCATTAAATTAGTGATAAAAATATTGGTAGGAATTGAAAAATAAAGTGTGTCTAATAGTGCGTTTATTTATGAAGTTAGTTTTGATTTTTTGTTGTAACAACTACAATAGTTGAAAGTATTTTCTCTTCAATAAATTTTATGAAGAATCAAATTCCCAATTGTATAAGAGATAAAATATTGGTTCCCGTGAGCTTAGCTCAGTTGGTAGGGACAAATGCATTTTATATGTAGGGGTTGGGGTTCGAACCCCGGACACCTCACTTCTCCACATTAAAAATGTGTGAGTTTCAGCCTCTAGGCTACCTGACAAAAAAAAAAATATTGAACGATTGTTTGATCACATACCAAAGGATAGATATTTTTGTTGAAACAAAAATCTTTTTGATGAATGTTTTAATGATAACAAACCTTATGAAATAAAGACTAAGTTTTATGAATGGTGATATACTGATGGTTGCACTTAAGTGTTTTCACAGAAGTAGACAAAAAAGAAGTCTCTTACAAGTGCATATAAATACTCAGTAGAAGAACACCAAAACAATCACATCACAAGCTCAAAGAAGATATAGAAAGAGCATTGTTTGAATCAAGAGAGTGTTGATTGAAGATTCAACAAGAAGATGAATTATATGATTAATTGATTCATCCTCGTCACCACATGGTTTTCAGCAAAGCCTTAAAGATTCTAGGAAGAAAAGGTTAGTAGTTGAAAGGTACACAAAATCACCCTTAAAGTCATGTGACAAAACACATATTGAGTTTTGTTACATACCTTGAGTATCTACAGGATATGAAGATTCAAGAATGATCTTCAAATAGTTTATAAAAGAGTTTAAGGAAAAGGCACAAAAGTTTCATTCAATAGAATGATTGATTATACCTTCATGACTACATACATGCCTAAACTAAAACATCTCAAAGATACTAAATGGCAAGAAACCCGAGATGAATTATGAGAAGAATCGCATCGTCAAAATAATTCAAGGTTAATTGACCAAGAAGATATTGTCTTCTCATATAGAAAAGAACATTATCAACTTTGATGAAAGAATGTTCTCATGATGAAGATGATTATTACAGTCAAAATTATTCTCAGTACTTCATCAAAATGATTAGAATCAACTTTGAAGAGAAACCAATCCATGAATAAATTATTCATTAAGTGGTTCATTAATGATATTGATTGGAGAATTATCAAAGAAGAAAGTTCATGATCATATGCATGAAGATTCTATCATAAAACACTTAGGATGGTCCAAGAATCTTCCATCACTTTTCAAGATATGATTTGGGAGAATATAAATCAATCAAAGGAATTTTGACTTCGAGAAAGGTTTCTCATGTTCCTATGAAGATTATTCTGGTCATACAAAGTGAAGAGAACATCCTTGTTTGATGTTTTAAAGATAGTAAACATATTATAAATATTATCTTGTAATTTACTAATGTATTTTGTGAGAAATGTTTCATAAGAATGTTCTTGACATAAGAAGAAGGTCATATGCTCACAAGTGAAGTTAAAAACGTCCTTATCAAAGCAAATAAGCAAAATGACATAAATGAACTTTGTGGTACAAATTCAAGAAGCAAAATATTCTCCATGTCTCACCAAAAGGAGATATCTATGATATATGACATAAATGGAAAGAATATCATATGATTACATAAAGGCTTTGCATTTAAAGAAGAATTGAAAAAGCATGTGCCTTAAAGAAAGAAGAAAAAAATTGTTTTACAAAGAAAGAATGTTCTTGAGAACATTCTGGTGAAACTACAAAGAGATAAGGAAACTACAAAGAGATAAGGATGACATCATTATGTCCCATCCATTTACAACTAGACCACAACTGTATTACCACATCATGTGTTGTTGTCTCTCAAGGCTTGGAAAGGAGATAATGTTCTTCAGAACATTCTTCACTTAGAATAACTAATTTTTTGCAACCTTGCACATCAAACAACAAAAGAAATGCACATGGGTTGTTTTGGAACGTGCAACACAACTGTATATCTCTGTGAACTTCAAGTGTTCAGCCATCTATAAATAGAGGAACATCTCTATGTTATTTGTAAGAGCTTTCAACACAAAGAATTAAATCTCTCTCTCAAAGTGAATAGTCTTCACAACATTCAAAAGCTCTTCAACAACAACAAAACAAACTTCATAATCTTTCACTAGATTTATTTTAATCTCTTTTGTTTGAGATATCTTTTTGAGTTTGTATTTGAAATATCTCTTTTGTTTGAGATATCTTTTGAAATCTCTTTTGTTTGAGAAACCATTTCAAATCTCTTTTGTTTGAGATTCCATTTTCTACCAACATCAACCACCATACAAAAGTGTAACTAGGTCTCAAGTGTATTGGGCTTAATAGTTTGAGATAGAGTTGTTCCAACCTTTCTTGTGTGATCAAGAAGTCTGTCGAGGATAATAATATAGAGTGTAATCGGACTGATCTGGTGTGATCAACAACTTATAGTGCTATTAAGAAGTTTCTGATAGCTTGATACTACAGTGGATAATCTCACACGAGGTGTGGGGACTGAAAGTAGCCGATTTTGGTGAACTAGGATAAAACTCTTGTGTTCTCTTTCTTCTCTCATCTCTTAATTTTTGTTTAACACATCTCACACACTATCACTTATAATTAACAATATTAATTTTTTTTCAGAGTTCTCTCGTCCCTTAACTAAAATTAATATTTACCTACTAATTAATACTTATCAAGAACTTTCTGATCCCATTTATTTATTACTACTTTATTCTTAATATCTCCAGAGTTCTCTGGTCACTTTATCGCTTTATTTATTTCAGTTATATATCCATAACTTTCTGGTCCCTTTATCGCTTTATTTATTTCAGCTATATATCCAGAGTATTCTGGTCCTTTTATTACATTATTTATTTCAGTCATATATTCCAGAATTCTCTTGTTCTTTTATTTACTTTATTTTAAATATACAATCCAGAGTTCTCTGGTACTTTTATTTATTAATTAACAACATAAGTATTTTATTTGTTTAACCCTCACCAAGAACTTTCTTGAGTATATAAACTTATTTGAGTTTCAGGAATAATTTTTAAAAAGGTCACAATTAACCCCCCCTCCCCTCTTGCGATGTTTATTGCTACTTCAAGAAGTGTGTCAAGAAGGATTATTAAAATAATAAACAGTTGATGACTTGATTTATTTTATTACATTATCATGACTTATAAGGCTGGTAATATCAAATGTTTAATTTATACAATGAGTTTCGTTTTGGAAATTAGTACATATACACCTTTATCTCCATAATTCTTATTTTTCTACACTACGTCTGGAACCTTGTTCCTTATGATCAAAATCAAATTTGAAAGTTTTAAGATTTTTCTTTCTCATATGTTTCCTATCACACCAAACATATAAGTCCAACAAAGAAAACATAACAAAATGTAAATTTAAAATGAGCATCTGGTAGTTATGTATTGGACATGCAAAAATGAAAATTTAAAATAAACATCTGGTAGTTACGTAAATGATGTCTGGTAGTTATATAACAGACATGTTATTAAGGTTAAAAATGTAAATTTAGAGGGCTTAAAGAGATATTGGGGGGCCTAAAAAGATATCTTACATTTATTTCGGGACACAAACCAATTCACCTCTACCCACATCATTCTCACACAATAAATTGAGGAAAATAAAAGGGGGTTCTTATGGAGAAAAGAATAGAATAATCGTTGAAAAGGGAGAAGAAAATAGAAAGGGCTAGGGTTTTGTTCTAGGTGTCTCCATAAAACTGAGTTTTGCACGCAAAACACTTTACGTAACCTCATAATTCTCACCAGGGACAAATCCAAGATTAGTTTTTTGGTGCGGCTAAATTAGCAGTATAAAAAATATGTCCAATTAAATTAAAGACTATGTATTATTTCACCAAAAACAACAGTTTTAGTAGTTTTATTTTGGCCAATTTTATAAGCCCAATTCCATTTGTAATCCAAACAATTGCTAATATGAACAAAATGAACAATCAACCTCCTCTAACATTTTATTTTTCTTATCGCTCTAAAAAAATGCGCCACCTTCACTTTTATTTTATTTTATACAAAGTATTAATATGATTCATACTTATATATAATCATTCCAAAATAGTTTTATTTATTTATTTTGAGAGGAACATACTTTATATATATGGGTTTTGCTAATACACACCCACTCATTTTTATGAAGGTGTGCATTAGTAAGGTGCACCTTTTTGAGTTGGACAAAAATACCACTCTTTTTAAATTAAAAATAAATAAGACCGGGGATAGACATGTAATTTTGCCTTTTTTAGTTACCTTTTACCTCTCCATCTTCCTTAACACAACATTGTCAGGTAATGAAGACAGAAACAATGTCTTTGGTCATGAAACATCTCAGGTGGATTACCTCACGAGCAAAACAAAATAAGATTCCCCTGTTTGTATTATGAATTTAAAACGGACATAAATTTAAACATCTGTTTTGTTTTTTAAAGAACTAATTAAAAAATCTGAATCCTTTTTTATTTTGTTGAAGGATATAAATCTTTTTTTAACAACAGAAATTCGAGTTAGTGTGATTTATGACTTCTACGGAATCGACGTCAACTGTTTCAAAAACGACGTCGGTGCAGATGACGCCGAATCCAAGATCGACGTAGAGGAGTCTGTGCATCATGACCCAGTTGCGAGAAGATCTGGACAACGAGGATTGCTCCTGGGAAGAGGAACAAAAGAAGTTTTGTTACATCATTTGTGTAGGTATGGTGTTTCTCTGGGAAAGACGAAACCGGACATTGGAGAAAGGAAGCAAGGTGTTTCGGCGACGTTTAACTCACGAAGGAGATGGAGAAGTGAGAGGAAACAAAAAATTTGAAATTACATTTTTACCCCCAATTTTATTTATTTTTAATTTAAAAAGAGTGGTGTTTTTGTCCAACTCAAAAAGGTGCACCTTGCTAATGCACACCTTCATAAAAATGAGTAGGTGTGTATTAACAAAACCCTATAAACACAAAACATATATTTAATTTGAAAAATCACACCAAAGCCTTTTGGAAAAGCTCTTGTTTGACTGGACTTTTTTTATGAAAAAAATACAAGTAAAGTGTAATGGGCTAGCGGGTCATGTACAAGTTAGGCCCAAAACTTTCATGTGAAGATCGTAACCCTATTTTTTTTAAGTATGCGCCGCACACTCACATATTATAACCATTCACTTGTTGCTGGCTTAGTACATCTTCATATTTCCTAACTCTCGCCATCTTCATATTCTTTCCCACTCCATTTAACATATCAATTTTTACACAATCCATTACGAAATTCACACACTTACACACCCTCGCGAAATTTACACACTTACACACCTGTTACCTTGTTTCTCTCACCCCCACCAAAGTTACATGCTTACATAACTCATATATTGATTTTGAAATAACAATCATTTCACCATACCCACACCTTTATCACGCAATAAAAATAAGCAAGAATAAAAGCCGATCTTGTGAAGAAAATAATAGAGTAACGGTTGAAACAGGAGAAGAATGCAGTAAGAGCTACAATTTTGTTCTGGGTTTCTCCATATTTGCTACCATTTTTGGTGAGTTAACTACTTGTCTGATTTTTTAGGTTTTCAGGATTTATGAATAATTGAGGTTTTTCTAACATCGCCAATAATCCATGATTGGGTGCTTCTGATGCAGATTTTTTTTTATAGATTTATTATCATTAAAACTCAATTTTCTTGTTGATTTCAAATGTCTATTAGTTATGGGTTTGATAGAACAATTTAGTATGGCTTGTTAGTTTCTAGCTGCATGTTTCTCTTTAGGGTGAATCTATATGGTATCACCCTATTCTTAAATTGCTTGATTAGTGATTGGCTAAAGTAAAATATTGATTGAAATTTTAAGATATTTCAATGTTGAGAATTATACAGTTAAATAAGTTAGTAAATTAACATCTTCATGCTCTCATATTTTTTTTTAATAATGTTGATAATTATACAATTAAATAAGTTAGTAAATTTACATCTTCATGCTCCATTTTTTTTTTTTTTTATAAAAAAAGTACTATTAAAGTTAGTGTATGATTTTGCATGAATTATGATTTTAACATGATAAATTTTATTATGATTCTATGTAAATTCTATGATTCTATAAAAACTTACAAAAATATGTTTATGCTTGAATTTTTAACTTTATCTTCATTCATAATTTGTATTGATTTGACATGAAGCTGAAATGTGCTTGTTCATTCAATTTGTAAAGATATTTTTTAGAATTTCAAATAAGTGAAGGGCAATACATTAAATGTGACTTTTTGGGTTCTTAAAGTGTCTTACAATTAATTTTAAAAATATTTAATCTACAAGGAAAATATTCTATATGTTTTTTTTTTATATGATGAGGAGTTGTATGGGCTGAACAAGAAGATACACCTCGTGATGTTGAATGTTATTAGGTGAGGTTGTATATATTAGGTGTATCATATATATGAATATTACCTTTTCCTATATGCATTTATATTGTTTGAGATTAGAAGAGGATTCACCAACACTTTATATCTCTCATATGATGGACATGTTGAAACATAAACTTATATAATTAATTAGGCTTTGTCCATGTTAAATCTACTCAGTATACTTTGAAACATGTTTTAATATGAGCTTATATTAATTCTATAATGCATGTATCATCTTACCATGTGTATAAGTGCATTTATTTTGTTATACGTGAGATTTGAAGCCATATGTAAAGTTTTATCTTAAAAGATATACATGTTTACATGTCTTATCTATGTTGACCCTTAAACCTATAATATTAAAGTTTTAAATTTATTTAAATATGTTTTGTCCTTAATTGTTCTATTACCTATTCACATTTGAAAGAGATGTATAAGTGTTTGTCTATGTGATACAAGCAAACTTGATACAAGATAAGCACCATAAATACTTTAAGCATGGAAAATTTCGCAGAAGCAACCAAAAGAACAATTTTAAAAATAAAACGCAAATGATTTTTTTTTCCCCATAATGTAGGATTGGTCACATTTCATGTTAAGACTTCACCAAATTATAATAAAAGAGGACTTAACACATATATTGATTCCGGGACAAAAGTTATTGTACCTTACCCACACTTTTCTTATGCAATAAAAAAAAGAAATAATAAAAGAGGATTTTGTGGAGAAAATAATAGAATAACCGTTGAAATGGGAGAAGAAAGCATAAAGGGCCAGGGTTTTGTTTTGGGCTTCTCCATATTTGTTGTCATTTTTGGCGAGTTCGCTACTTGAAGAAGACACAGTTTCTTATGTCACCCATCATAGAAGTATCCATTCATAACTTGGTGAAGTATTATCATTAAACATGGCCAATTCTACATTATGGGGCAATTTTCGTTTGCGTTTTATTTTTGAAATTGTTATTTTAGTTGCTTCTGAGAAATTTTCCATACTTAAAGTATTCATGGCGTTTATCACGTATTGAGTTTACATGTATGACACAACAAACATTTATACATGTCATTCAAACGTGAATAGGTAATTAGACAATTAAGGAAATATAATTTCAAAATAAATTTAGAACTTTAATTCACATGTTCAATGGTCATATTATATAATGCATGTAAACATGTATGTGTAGATAAAACTTTACATTTGGTTTTAAATCTCACAAGTAACAACATAAATTGACTTATACACTTGGTAAAATGATATACGCATTATAGAATAAACTTGAGCTCATAATAAACATGTTTCAAAGGATAATAATCAAATTTAACACGGAAGGAGTCCAATTGCACATATAAGTTTATGTTACCTGTCAATCATATGAGAGATATAAAGTCTCAACAAATTCTCTTAAAATTTAAAAAAATATAGATGCGCATAGAGAAAATTAATATTCATATATATATGATACACCTAATAATATACAACCTCATCTAATAATACTAAACTTCATGAGATATCTTGTCTTGCTCGGCCTAAACAACAACCCTGATCATATAAAAGAAAACAACATAGAATATTTTCCTAATCAATAATACAAGCAAAATCATAATTTTATAAGTTTCTCTGGAGATATACAATTTACATAGAATCATAATGAAATTTGTCCTATTACAAATTTAAAGTCAATAATTCATGCAAAATTATACACTAAATTCCATTGTACTTTTAAAAAAAATACAAGTGCACGAAGATGAAGCTTTACATACTTATTTAATTGTATAGTGTTTAACATTAAAATATCCCGAAATTTCAATCAACATTTTACTTTATCTAATCAATTTAAGCTACATCCATAAATAAATATACATAAGAAGCACCCAATCATGGATTATGGACAATGTTAGGAAAACCTTAATTTTTCAGAACTCTTGAGATCCCAAAAAATCAAATAAGTAGTTAACTCACCAAAAATAATAGCAAATATTCCTTAAAAAAAAAATAATAGCAAATATAGAGAAACCCAAAAAAAAAAAATTGTGGTTCTTTCTTATTTCTTCTCATGTTTTAAAACTTATTCTATTTTTTTCCACAAGATCCCCTTTTATTTTTTCTACTATTTATTGTGTGAGAAATGTGTGGGTAGGGTGATAAGATTTTTCTTCTTCTTAAAATAAGTATATTGGATAAGTAAGCATGTAACTTTTGTGGGGGATGAGAGATATAAATGTTATAGGTGTTTAAGTGTGTGAATTTAATGAGGGTGAGAAATATGAGATTACATAAAGTGTTTTGTGTGCAAAGCTCAATTTTATGGAGAAATCCATAACAAAACCTAATCATTTTCTGCTTTCTACTCTATTTTCAATGGTTATTCTATTTTTTTCTCCACAAGAAACCCCTTTTATTCTTTCTTATATTTATTGTGTAAGAATGATTGGGTAGGAGTGAACTGACTTTTGTTCCAAAATAAATATATGGGTGTGTAAGTATGTTTTTTTTGTTATATAACAAATATTAGTAATTAATTGTTAGATTAATTTTCTCTTCTCTGTCTAGGTTTGGAAGCACGTGACTTTGGTGGGAGTGAAAGACACAAGGTTATGGATATGTAAGCTTGTGAATCTCGTGAGGGTTAGAGTCTAGAGATATGAGTTGATATAAATTGTTTTGTGTTTAAAACTCAATTTTACCCTCATATAGTAAAACAAATTTCTAACTTGTCTTTATCCTTATTTATACTTTCATTCTAAAGGGTTCTTGTCTTATATTAAAATTTTATTTCTTTATAATAAATTAAATTATCATCTAACAAAACATATGTACGCTCTCAAGTTATCACAAATATTATTTTTAACATATAAAGTTTGACACCATATATTTAAAATATATTGTTTTTAAAAGTCTTTTTTATGTAAAAGTACAAATAAATAGAAACTTAAATGGTATTTTTTAATGAGCTTATTTGTGTTCTTGTAATTAGAAAATTTATTGAATGGAAAAATTTATTGATAAGAAGCAAACAAAAACAAGAAGTGTGTCAAGAAGGATTATTAAAATAATAAACAGTTGATGACTTGATTTATTTTATAACATTGTCGTGATTTTGAGGCTGATAATATCAAATGTTTAGTTTAGACAATGAACTTCGTTTAGAAAATTAGTACATATACGCCTTTATAACAATAATTCTCATTTTTCTACACTACGTTTGGAACCTTGTTCCTATCACACCAAACATATAAGCCCAACAAAGAACACATAACAAAATGTAAATTTAAAATGAACATCCAATAGATAACTACCAAATGTACAAAATGTAATTTTAAAATGAGCATTTGGAAGTTATGTACCGGAGATGCAAAAATGGAAATTTAAAATAAACATCCGATATCACGTACACGATGCTCCGGTAGTTATATACCGGATATGTTATTAAGGTTAAAAATGTAAATTTTGGAGGCTTAAAGAAATATTTGGCGTCTAAAAAGAAATCTTCAGATTTAAATGGGCTATCGTTTCAATACATTTTGTTTGAGCCCAACAAAATAAGTTACGCATCCCAATGATATTAATTATTGAGTTATGCTATTCTCTCAACAAAATAGCTCGCTCCCAACAAAATTTCCGAAAATACCCCTGCGTGAGTTAACTCGCACTATTGTTGATTCTGTATGACTTAACTCACGTTGCCTGAGTTAACTCACGTTGGGTATAACAACCGCTTGAGTTAACTCATGCAAGAGTTAAACATGAAAAAACCCCGCGTGAGTTAACTCATGCAGAGATTAACACTAGCGTGAGTGAAGTCACACATAATTAACACTAGCATGAATTAACTCACGCAAGGACATTTTTGAAAGTTTGGTTGGGAATGAGCAAAACATGTTGGGAGAATAGCAGAACTCTTAAGTATTAGCTGGAAGGGCAAAAAAGACATGATGTGACTTGTGGTTTCTAATTCCCATAGAGTATATACGAACAAATGTATAGGAGTATAACGTTAGCATTGGAAAATTATTATTAGTTTATTTTTTTGACAAGATTATTATTAGTTTATTATTACGCATTATAATGATGAAAGAATAAAATCTACTTAAAAATATGTAATACTAAGAAGGTATTTATATTGGTTATATTTTCTTGTTAATTTGAAAAATCATACTTTTGATATTATGGATCATGAAAAATTAGTTTACAGCAGAATTTTGAAGATTTTCATCAAAGTATTGTTAATTGGGGTTGAAATCATTGTAACAAAAAAAAGGTGGGAATCCTATCCATTTTTCAAAAGAAAGTGAAGATTTTATTGAGAGAGAAAAGATACAAAAAATATGATAAATGAATTAATATATCATCTATATTTTGTGCCTTATCTCTAGATAGCATTCTCAGTTTCCTTTAATTAACATATGGAGATTCAAACTTGTTAGTGGAGGTTACATTTCCAAGATATTTTTGGCATAAAAATTAGTTTTGAATTGAATACTTCCATTCCTGTTATTTGTGTTCAGCTTATACACTGACTCTATTAATTTGACATTGTCCTAGAGGTATATCACATAATAGTTGTGTTATGAACATACATAAACAACATGGCTTATAGTGTTATTTTATGTAGAAAAATTTAAGATGAGAAAATGACGCGAAGTTTAAGGTAGAGAATACCTTAAAATTTAAAGATGACTTACAAATGAATTTACATTTTAAAAAAACTAGTGGTAGTTTGCAGTAAAAATGAGATATTTACGTGTGAAGTGGTATAATGGAGAGAGTTTCAATTGATATCCCTAACAAAAATACAAAACATTATACTAATATAAATGATATTTGTACAACTATTTTCTAACAACTTTATCTTTCATACTCACATTATCTTCTTATTCTCTCTCTTCCTTTTTTTCTCTCTATTATTTTTGACCAATTAAAGGAGAGAAAACCAAAGTTATCATAAAAGTTGTACCAAAAGAGAAATTCTAATATGATCACATGACCAAATAAAAAGTGTTTGGTCACACACACATAAAGAAATATTTTTTTAATAATACGAAGGAAATTGATAAAAAAAAATAATTGAATATTTTAAGGACCATCTTTTTATGTCCAAACACTTTTGATTTGGTCCTATGACCATGAAAGAATTCCTCAGAGTTTTACAAATATCACTACTCATATACTAATCATTGTCATTTTAAAATTAAGACTTAGAAAAATGTCAGGAATGCATATAAGGACAAAAATTCCATTTGTTTTGTTGGTTGACATTTATGTTAGTTTGCTATTATCTTAATATTGAGAATCCTTCGAGCCTTATCTTAAAGCACCTAAAGGATCATCTAGTGATCAAACGGAATTGAGAGAAAAAAATGAACATAAGAAATTAAAAAAGAGGGACAGAATAATTATCGAAACATATAATGCATTCCTTTTCGTACCCATTTGGCTATTATATTAGATTAATTAATTGTAACAAATCATAAATTATTGTCATTGTTTAAGTACACGCAGTCAATTTAACTAGACATATGATAACATACAAAATCCATTGACTTAAATGCAGCTTAGTAAAGTCTAATATCGCCGCTTATGAAAAATGTAATTATTAATTAATCAAGCCACTAGTACTCTGGTCTGTATACCATGCTTCTCAATGGGAGGGCTACTGGGCCTGCATGAAGTTCTTTAAAAAGGTTACGAATATGCAAAGTAAAATATTTAAAATTCCAACTATACGTCATGCATATCTTGTTGAAAAACAAAACAGACACAATCTACCTTTTCGTGACATATTTTTTTAAAAACGTTTCACGTTTATGATATGAATAATAGACGGAGAAAAAAAAATGTCGTCAAAGTTTAACTCAGATGATATGAATATTTCATAATATGTGTATAGGTTGAGGTTTGGAAACCAAACTCCTCATTTATTCAATTTAGTTGAAAAATAGTTTCTATTTTACTTATATAGTCTTATCTTTATGTCATAATATTTTTTATATTTTTCACACACTTCAATTTATATTTCTCTTATATTTTAATTTTTTTTAACTTTCTCTTATATTTTAATTTTTTTTAACTTCTTGAATGCTTTGTTTTCTTTTAAAAATTACGGAAAACTAGAATGCCACAGCAAATTATAATAATTTACTAAAATAATTGTGCAAGTCTTACATTAGTTTTTTATTTTATTTTGGTGCGTTCTCTTCAAATTAGCATTATTTTATAATTCTATGAACCAAACTCAATTTATATTAATGCTATACACTAATGTGTGATTATTATATTTTGCCATTTTAAAATAAAAATTCTATAATTAAACTCAATATGATTGTTGCAACAAAAAAAGCTCAATATAATTGTGTGAAGTAATCATTTATCACAATAATGACATATGATTTGAAATGAACATCTATCGGTATTTTAGCTCAATTACAGTTTCGCTCTCCATACTTTTACTCACTCATAGAATTAGTCATTCAATTTTAGGATCTTTTTGGTTTGAGGTTTTTGGAGGAGAGGGGAGGGGAGAGAGTATTTTTAATTTGATATATTTGGTTCAATTTTATATTAAAACTCAAAATTATTCTTACTTAAATTTTAAGGGTAAAAAAGTAAATTAATTTTAAAATTCTTCCACTCCCTGTGTGAACCAAACATGTTTTTAATTAAAATATCTCTCTTTTCCTCTTCTTCCTTCTTTTGAACCAAACATATATTTAAGCAAAATATCTCCCTTCCCCTCTCCTCCTTTCCCTGTCCTCCGTTAAAATCTTTCTCTTCCCCTCTATTGAACCAAACATAGTCTCATTTATTGCTTCCTTCTAAATTGGAGTTTATTTAGGGGATGGAAGTTGTGCAATTAATATTTTATTACATTGACAAAACTATTTTACTTGAAATAAGCACAAGAAGAATACTCTGCTCGAGGAAGGGCTATGCGATGAAGTTTTAGGTTTATATATTAATCATACACTGAAATGATCTTTGGGGTGGTATTTATAGTTCTACTTGTCCTTCTTTTTGTAACAACCTTTCAATGGTTATATGGTTGGTTCCCTAACACTGGGGGCACGTGGGGCTTATCTTTATGAAAACATCATGCTTGAAGATAAGGATGAGAGGGGTGGTTCTCCATGTTTAGGCGGCACCTCCTTTTTTTTTTTTTTTTTGGGTCTACATGAAATCATAACGGTCCACTATCCTTAATTTTATATTATTAAAACTCAAAATTATTCTTACTTAAATTTTAAGGGTGAAAAGGTAAATTAATTTTAAAATCCCTCCCATTGTGAACCAAATATGTTTTTAATTAAAATATTTCCTTTGCCGTTCCTTCTTTTGAACCAAATATATATTTAACTAAAATATCTTCCTTCCCCTCCCCTCCTTTCCCCTTTGTCAAAGCAAATAGAGCCTTAAAATCACTTAACTTTGGTCTTTTTCTCATATTATTAGATTAAAAAATGGTGATGTGATATATTTTAATTGAAGTGTCATATGACATGATGATGTGGAATTATAAACAACAATGAAATTATCAAAAAAACCCATTTAAATTTTCAATTTAAATATGATATATAATCAATTTTAAGTTTAAAAATCTGAAAGAGAGACCAATTCCGAGAAGTTTGAAAATGGGGAACCAACTCGTAATTGAGTGAAAATAGAAAGGTAAAAAATGTAATTAAGCCAGGTATTTTTTTAAAGAATGGTAGTAAAGACTAAAGGTCTAATACTCCTTGATTGCGTACCAATTTTAAGTAATGTTGCTGTTAAATATACTAAAAAGTTATAAATGAAAAGAGGGAGTAATTGTTTTATGCATATTTACAGGGACAAAGTTAGAAGCAGGAGCAACTGAGGTTACGGTCCCCCAATTTTATTTTATTTAAAAAGAACTATACAATGTTATTATATTAGTTTATAAATGAATGAATTCTAATGAATGGATTTTTTTAAGTGACCTCTTTACTAAGTGTGAGAAACGGACAAACAAAACACACTGACGTACTCTAGAGACATTTAATGACAATTATAATTTTATAAATCTTTTTCTACAACTTCCAAAGCGCTAAAAGTTATTTAATTGATGTAACAAGAGGATTAACTCTATAAATTGTAAAGTGGTAAAACAATTTGGTATATGCAAAGGGAGGGTGGAGGAATATGACTGATATTGTCAAGTTTGTTTTTGCTATGATTATCTTTCTTGAGCTATTTCTTGTTGCAACAAACAATGACGGTAAGCCACTTTTTATCCTTTTCAAATTTCCTTCTTTACTTTGTAAATAATATTTCATCCACTATAGTTACATTATTTTATTCTCTCTTTTCATTACAACAGATGACAGTTGTTATAATGATTATCATTGTATCAACAAATCATGGTTGTGTCCATCTGATCTTGTGGTGAGATGTATAACACGCAAATGTAAATGCATTACAATCTTGAATCCAATAGATTTTGTGTCCACATGAATATGAATTTAATGTTAGACCAAAGAGATTACATAAAAGTTATATGCCAAAATATTTCACGGGTTGTCATTTAGTTATTGTATTGACACCCGATGATTTCAAGAACATTGTAGTTATCGCTTTGTACTATAATTTGATGGTAATAAAAGGAAACAAGACATCCAAAAATATTATATAGATTGCTTATTCACTCTTAGTTTTGAAGATTGTCGCCTTCCAATTAAAAAATATCACACATTTTGTACTCCCTTCTTTTAAGGGTTAGTCTTGGGTTGCCCTTTTCTAGATTAGCTATGGTTTGATCTCCTTCCCTCCCTGTTTGTTGTTTTAGGAGGGTTTCTTTTGTTTTGTTTTTGTTTGATTGGTGTTTGTATGAGGTTCAAGGCATCTCATGACTTTTTAATAAATTTCAAGCTTTATTAAAAAAAAAAAAAAACTCTACCGCCTATCAGAATAGCTTTAAGAGAGAGATAGTTAGTTTATGTTTTCAACATAGTGTTTATTGTTTATTGAAGAAAACGATGCAAAGTAAATAAGGGTATGTTGGTAAAGAAATAATTAATGTAATTGGAAATACCAAAATAGTCTTATAAAAAGGGACAATTTTTTTCTCAAAATGATCTTATAATTAGGGACGGAGTATGTTATATGCAATGATAGGGCGGATGAATATAAATGAAATGAGTAAATGATCACTTTGTTGCCTGACTCTGCACCTCGCTTTCACAAAGGTCCGTGACTCATGATTAAATATAAAGTAGTCCCTCAATGTGAACTTCTGTTGTCATTTTAGTCACTGACGTTAAATAATTACGTTAACTGATGATGTGGCAAAAGGTTTATGTTGACAAAGAGTATGAGGTGTTACGATGACTAAAGTGAAAGTAGAAAATTGTCACTTTGGTCCCTGAACTGAAAAGTAATATCCCCAAAAATCAATATCTCTGAACCAAGAATTAATATCCGCAAAATCGCTCCAACGATGCTCTTCGTCATGAACTGAGTCATCTTCCTCGATGAAGTAGTTTTGTGGTTGCGGGAGACTTGTTATTATGTCACTGCATACTTACTATAAGTTAGGTCCCTGACAGTAAACACTTACATGCATAAAGTAGGTCTACCATGATCCTATTTTATACTAATTTATCAATTCTAACAATATGAAGAATTGTTTCGGGCTTTCAGGTTTGGTTATGAATCAATTTTCCAAAATTTTGTATTTGTATATCTTGAATTCCTTCACAGTTTCTTCTTTTTAATCTCAATGTTAACTTCAAATTATACTATTTCATTTTTTAAGAAAGATTATTAGTTTCAACTAAACTGTAAATTGATCATTTACAAATATTGTCCTAATATATCTATCTGAGCATGTGCATTTCTGCAGTATGATTGCAGAACAGAAACGTAAAAAACTTGATTCAGTATTTGTTTTTATATTAGCTATTATAATAATCACTGAAATAACGTCAAACCTGTTATGTGAGTTGTTAGCTAAAATTTAGTGTTTGCTGTCACATTTTTATGCATATCGTGTGTTCATGGAATAGCAGCCATTGCATGGAAGCATGATAAATGTCGTAGGCGTGGAATAACAGCCATTGCATGAAAGCATGACAAATGATGTATGCCTCTAAGTGTTTACTGTCAGGGACCTAATAGCAAATCTCCTGCAACCACATACCAACTTCATTGAGGAAGATGACCCAGTTCAATGAACCTTGACAATAAGCAATTTTTTTTATCCTATTAAAATATTCTTCCTTACTTTGTAAACATTCTATTATTCTCTATTTTCATTACAATGGTAATATAGTAATATATATTTTGATTGTCCTAGGAAGTTGTGGTGGTGCCAAACAGTTTTTCAACTCAGGTGCAGAAGCCACCAATGTAAATGTGGTAAATCTAGTAAAAAAAACTTATTATGAACTTAATTAATATACTCTTAAGTAGCAAAATTGAGTAAATAATTTCTTGGTGAACGGTTTAAAAATCAAGTTCATTGATTTATTTGTCAATTTAAAGGACCAATACGTAACAATTAAATAATTTAAAAGATCTCTGAAATAATTTAGTCTATATAATAATAGAGTTAAATTGAGATATTCATCAACTGTGAAAATAGTAAAAATGTATTTTAACCACTTTTTAAAAATAACTATTAAATTATCAATTCTTTTTTAACATCAGCGTAAAACTAGTTCATACTCTCTTTTCTCGTATTAGATTGTATAACACATTTTTAAAAATATTTAGAGAAAATTTCAATTTATTTGTACTCTATATTACATATGCTAATATTAAAGTCAACCCCTTGCAAAAAAAAATAAAAAAATTCGAGGGAAACACCTTACAAGCCTTGATGTATGCATCTAATATACAGATAGATTTCAATCCTTTTTTTTTTTTTTGACAAAAGATAGATTTCAATCCTATTTTTGTATTTTTTTTTACACAAGTGTCCATGTGTGTTGAAATTCATTCATATAAAGCTAGCAAGATTCTTAGGTGCTTTAAGGAAGGATCTTGTAACTACGTGAGAGAATCAAACCATACCATGATAAGAAAATTTCGGGATCAGTTTGGGAAAAAAAGTTAAGTGAGTGGGAATGGCATAAGATTAATTTCAACGTGGGGATAGATCACCCATTAATCCCACAATTCCACAGTGACCTTGCCCCCTGAATTGAAAAACAGTAACAATCAGTAGAAAAAGTTTGATTGATTGATTGGATTTGAAAACGAACCTATTAGTATGTTTTCAGTCCCGATTAACCATAATCATTTCTATTTAATTGGTTACAAAACATTTACAAACATTCCGTAATATTTAAAAAAAAATAGAGTTAATTATGTTTTTAGTCTTTATAAATATATATATTTTTTAATTTTTCTATAAAATTTACAATCATCACTTTTGATCTCTATTTTTAAGTCAACTTATATATAGTCTTTGTATTTTTTAACGAAATTATGCAAAAATGTGTAAAATATTATAACAATCACTTCCAAATTAATTAGAATGTTTTAACAAAACATGAATTAAATATGATTTTTTAACCACAAAAAATATAAAAATTCATATTTAACTCATGTTTTGTTAAAAAAAAAAAATTTGGAAATATATTTTTTTTGACAATGAAAGAGATTCTTATAATATTATAAAAAAATTGCAAAATTTTATTCAAAAATATGAATTCTATATGTGAGTTTACTTAAAAAAAAGTAACCAAAAGTAAAGATGGAAAATTTATGGGGGGATTAAAAATCGAACAAAAAATTTAGAAGAACTAAAACGAAAAGTTGGTATATGAGAACAAAAATATGAATTCTAAATGTGAGCTTACTTAAAAAGGGACTAAAAGTGAAGATAGAAAATTTCTGAAAGACTAAAAATCGAATAAATTTTTTAGAGGGACTAAAACAAAAAGTTAGTATATAAGGATAAAAAATATATTTAACCCAAAAAAACATTAGGGTTTTTATAACTATTAGTGTTTCAAAACTAAACTTTTACCACAACCATTTCAAGTAATATTTAAAATAAAAAAAAGTCTTTGGCTCTTTTTGCAAAAAAAAATAAAATTGTTATAACTATTTTACAATCATATTTAGGGATGATTTTATACATTAGTATTTCAAGACTAAACTCTTACCACAACCATGTTAAGATCATAACAAAAAAAACATCTTAAGGTTAATTTTACAAACAATGTCAACGATATTTAAACTTGGACATGTTTAGATCTACAAAATCAAGCTATTATTTCCTATCTTTCATTTATGATCCATAAGAATCGCAACACTTGTTTAATTTCCGATTTTAAATATAAGTAAAATTGATTTTTTAAGTATATTCATTTAATGATGAATGTGGTCCATAAATCACATTTATCATTAAATGAATGAACCTAAAAAGTTAAATTTGTTTATATTTAAAAACGGAGGGAGTATGATTATTTTAGTTGGGTAAAAGATAAATTCATTTTATATTAAAATATTGTGGTTTATTCGTGTTGAATTAAACACAGTTTTGATTTTAGGTTGGATTAATCATGAATTCAACTTAATTATAACAACATAGTATTTGTTAGTGATTAATTAATGAAATATCAATAATAGAATGTATAAAAAGTGGATGTTGATTTGCGAATTTCAATCTCCTTGTTTCTCAAATAAAAAAAGTAAATATTATTAAATTGAACAAGTCAAGTCTAACTAAGAAGTAAGAAGAAAAAAACAAAACAAAAGAAAGGTTAACTATTCCCGGAGAAACCGGTGGTAGTTATCAAACGCGGCGGCGGGAACAGCCACCATGACCTTGACACTATCTCTTTCACCCTTCACCGGCAAAAATACACAGTACCTATCACTGCAAATGGGTCCCACAAACACCGGTTTCTCCATTCCAAACTCAACCCGTTCAAGACCCATCCTCGACCATTGTGTCAGTATCAACACACCAACCGAGTCAGGACATGCCCTTGACTCGGACACTATCTCTGTCACCTTCCTCACATACTCACTGTCCACTCTCTCTTTCGCTTTCTTCACTAAACCCGACCCGTACCCGATTCCTTTCTCCGTTAATTCCTTTGCGCTGGTTTGTGCACAACCTAGAACAAACGCGTTCCCGTAGTATCCGTCGGGTAAACCCGGTTTGACCCGGTTTCTTATGTTTACGCTGAGTAATAGTTTCAGTGTCTGGTTCGGTGGAAACCCTATTGCTCTCGCCCAACTTCTCCACACGTGTGCTGCAAGAACCTCAAAAGAGGTAAATGAGGATGAGTTAGAAATTTGACAAGTGCGATAAGCCATGGTTTTGAGATTGGTTAATCTTCGTTTATCAAACACAATGCAAGTTGGTCTTAGATGATTAGTCACCCGGTTCAAAAACCCTCCGCATAGATCCGGTACACGGTTGAACTCGGGATGACTCTCAATAAAATAGTCATCCCGAGTCATTGGCTTAAAATTGAAAACATGGCGATCCCAAATCAGTTTTGGTTTAGGACCGCTATGTTTTCCTGAAGCCAATTCAGCTACATAATTGAGAAACTCGCTACCACCGATGCCATCAGTGAGACAGTGGCTGATTCCAACTCCTAAAGCTGCACCACCATCTGAGAGCCATGTCAGCTGAAGAATCAACGGTGGTGATCCATTGAGAACATCTGGGACGCTAAAAGACAAGAGTCTCCTCCATTGTGCAACTGTCTTAGGAGCTTTATCGAAGTCGTTGACTGTGTAACGATCACTAACGGCTTCGATGAAAACCGCCCCTTGAGCTTTACACACCACCTCGAGGCCCGGGTTACCTGACCTGGGCCTTACTCTCCCAGCCAATGGGTAATAAGGAACAAGAGCTTTTGCTAATGCAGCTTTTAAACGAGAAGTGGTAGCAACTTTGTCCAGGCCCGGGCCGGGCCTGTAAACTAAAAGATACTCAACGGTGAAGCGGAGAAAAAGTTGAGAGTCTAAGGCTGAAAGTGAGAGGACACAATTTGGTGTGGGTTCTGAAGGTGTCACTACCACAGCTTCTTTAACACGCACTGAACTTCCCATGTGATTATTTTGAAAGAAAGTTTTAATAAAAAGACAAAGGATGGTGGAGAGAATTGATTAAGCCTAGAGAACTTTTTAGCAACGTTTTGGAATGTGAATTGTTAGGCCTTGGAGCATTTTAAGGTGAAGAAAGAGAGTAGATATGTATTTGTAGGAGGGGGACCCCGTGCAGTGTTGGTTGTGTGTATAACTGTGAAAGATTTGTGGAAAGATTCTCTAGGTATAACTTTACGCAAGAAAATGAATAACAAAACAAAAATAGTAAAACACAGCTCATGTGTGCATGTGCTAGATTGATTTGCTTTCTGTCTGTTGGGTGAACCGATGGCATGGCAATTGGCTACTCATTTCTCTATCACTACCTGATGGCAGGTCGAAATTAGATTAACACGTACACAAATTCCTTTTCTGTTTGTGACAAGTTAATCGATTTGGGTGGTTGGTTCTTTCATTTCTGATTTTTTGTCAGTCTCTTTCGTTTTCATGTTTCTATACCTAGTACGATTCTCATGCAACTAAATTTTGTGAGTAGGTAGAGACTCTACGTAGATGTATAAAAAGTTTCAAGTAAACTAGTACTGTATTAACAACATCTTTCAAACAAGAGCATTTATATTTGAATAATTATTTGAGATAACTTCATTATAATTGACTAATTTTATTAAAATAGATTAAGTAAAAGCAATTGAGAAATTGTATAATTGACAAATTACACCTTTAATTCTTTAAAGGGTCTTGTTAACTAGTGCACGGGGCCCTAGTTAAGGAAACAAAAAAGGAAATATTTGCATTGAAAACATCATTCTTTACACTTTTTAAACTTTGACTACACAAATTTCAAGGTACTTGTACTATATTTGGTTTCCTTAACCAGTGCCCCCGGGGCACTAGTTAATATTTTCCTTTTATAGAAACACTAAAATCGTACTTAAGGGATACTTATATTCCTTTTATAGAAATATTTTTCCTTTTGAATTCATATGAGTAATGAATTGTATTTTAAAATTTATATCAATGTGTTTTAGTTTAATAAGTATAATTAGAAATATGACACATATATAGGATTAAAACATTGAGCTTAAGCCACATAACATTAGACATTAAATATTTTGCTTTTGGAAAAAGTCTCAATTGTTTATAATTTAGATGGCGACCACACTCGACACCATTTTTCAAAGTATATTATAAATGGTTGAATAAGTTTTTGATCTTTAAAACTATAGCAAATTTTAATTTTAGTTCATAAAAAATCAAACGATATGTTTTCATGCTCCAAAATAATGGTTTTGTTTATGGTCCTAAATAATGAACATAATAATTTTGATATGTTCTTGACATGTTTTGAACGTAATATAAACATACAAAGATTGAAAATAATATACAAACATAATTTGGACACATCTTAAATATAAAAGGGTCATAACAATAAAAATGATATGAACAAAAAGTGTACGTTAACGACCAAAAATAGAACGATATTTTTTGGAAAGATGAAACTGAAGGCTCTAGCTATAGTTTTGATGATGTTAACTATAAATTGAAGCCTCTGATGTTAGTTTTGTTGGTATTTAGATTGTATGTTGATTAGTCTAACTTTGCCTTTAGATTTTGTTAAAGCACCCTAGCTTGTGTGTTCTCGTAAGAAAAACACTTGTTTATGTCAAAAATGTGTCTTTACTCTGCATGAATCGATTCATCTTTGTCTGAATCGTATCATAAAAGTCTCTGACTTGATGTGAATCGATTCATGATATCTAGGGGTGTTCAAAACCGAACCAACCCAATAAAAAAACTGCAAACCAAACCAATCCAAACCGAAACCGCAAAAAACTGCACTTGGTTTGGATGAATTCAGATGACTTTTGCACTGAACCGCGCGATTTGGTTCGGTTTGCGGTTTGCATCTCAGCAACCGAACCGAACCAAACCAAACCGCAAGAATTATGAATATTACTTAAACATTTACTAGCCCAATTACATAGCTCAAGAATAATTTCTTTCGATTCAATTTTTCCATTGTTGCACCATCAGGTTCGATTCTACTTCCTTTCCATCTCTTTCAATTCATTTCCAGTGATGAATTTGTTTCCTTTACTTCCAAATAATTTGTTTCATGCTTATGTTTCTTCTTAATTTTACCTATTTTGATATAAGTTTTACCTAATATTTTATCATATAAACAACAAAATAAAATGTCCTATGTTTATTTTGTAACAAGTTGGCAATATTAGAGTTAATGTAATATTTTTTTATATCGCGATAAACCGCACAAACCGAACCAATCCAAGCCGTATTGGTTTGGTTTGGATGACTTTTTAAAAATCAACCGAACCAAACCGAATCGCACCGCGAACACCCCTAATGATATCTATGAGTCGATTCATGCTTGAATTGTATCAATCATCTGTGAGTTGTGTCACTAAACTCTTTGAATCGATTCACACCAACTCTAAATTGATTCAAATCTTCATCCGGGCAGTTTGAATCGTTTCAAATATCACATGACACACATCAATCTTCATAATTAACCTCCCTTTCTCTCCAAGCTAATCTTGTTGCTGTCTGAACCGACTCATCCATTTAGTGAATCGATTCACATTGTTGTTTTTGTGCGAAAATTGTGCCTTGTTACTCCTCACTATATAAACCCTTCACTTCATATCATATCTCAAAATTATTGAATCATTTGCACCTATTCTCTCTATGTCTCAAAAACTCATTGCACATAAATTCTTCAAGATTAAACACTTTTTCTTAGAATCACTTTGTACATTAAGTCACATTGATTTGCTAGGGTGCTAGTAGGGATTGTAAGTTGGTTCTCTCAAGAAGATTGATTGGACTTAATCAAGGCTTCAAAGTGAAGTGAATAATCTCATTCCACCTTCAAAGGTCTTGGGGGTCTTTCTAACCGTTCTTGAAGTCGAAGGGATTCGTTTACCGAAAGTAGCATTGAAGGCTTGAGTGAAGAGTTCGAAGGGGTGCACGGGTAATCAAGGATTCGAAGATTCAAGAAGCACCAAATTCAAGGGTTACTTGAAGTTTGGGGGAGTGTTTGCATAGGGGTTGAAGAATTAGGTTTAATTTCAAGGAACTCTTGTAAACACATTGTAATCAACATTTGTTACTTAGTGGATGACCTTGGTGAATGTGTACTTCATCAAGAAGAGTAGACGTAGCTCTAGCAAGGACAAGAAAGAGCGAACTAGTATAAAAATATCGGTGTTATCTCTCTTCCCTATCCTATTTACTTTTTGCTATTACATGTGATTAATTGAATAATTGTTAGGATAATTGCTAATCTTGATTTAAGTTGTTTTTCATTGAAAGATTATCTAATTCATTGAATTAGGTTTTAAATAATTTGCTTAGATCAATTGATTGCAACATCTATTCAATTCTTCAATTTCACATGTATTGTATTTTGATTTGATAGCTTAGTATCTTTGTTATTTTAGGTTTGGTTTGGAATTGTGAAAAGTTTTGTATATTGTTCTAGAATTCATTAATATTTGATTGTATATAAGATTTGTATCGTGAATCTCTCAATTCAAGATAAAATCTTATTCCACATAGATTTATCTTTTTGTTATTTGTGGTGATTGTTCGCGCACGAATCCAATAGTCAATTTCGATAAACTTAATTTTCATTAACTCCGAATAATTTTTTTCAAAAAGCTATTCACCCCCCTCTAGCTTACAAACCAATTGGCCATATAGACCAACAGAAACCATTATGTTTTGTTTTTAATGGACTACAATCAAAATTCACTATATTTTTAGGGACGAAAAACATTATTTAATCTCATTATAAATATTGGAAATAAAATAAAATGAAAGGCACTATTTCTTCCATGAAATTGCAAAAGAAAATTAAAGAAGAAAGAGGAAGAAATTAGACTATTGGAGTTTCATCATGTCTTATACTATTTGGAGCTTTTTAATATTATTTTTTTGTTGAAGAGGGATCTTTTTCGTGATGTTAGTCACACGAGTGTCTTAAGGGCACAAGATAAGAAATCAGAAGTTAAAATAAAATTTTGAAAATTGTGTATTCTTAATTTTGAAATCTTTAAATTTTATCTTTTTAATGTGTATGTTTATTGATTAATTTCTTTTTTAAATTTTTAACTCGTGCCCTTAAAGTACAAGTTAGTATGAGCTTTTTTATTACACGCTCATAGCTATCATACAGGAAATAATGAACTTGGAGAATGAATAGTAGTATTAAAGAGGTTAAAAGACGTATCTCAATGTTTGCTGCACAAAATCTATGATTAAAACCTATCACATTGAACATATTATTAGAGTTAGTTAGACAATTTTACAAATTAGTAAGAAGCTGTTAGTTGGATTGCTTGCTTGTCAATTAATCAAGTGAAGAATATGTACTTATATAAATAGATGCATATGCCATAGTGTGCTTGCATAACATAATTGCAAATCATTTTCGACATTCAATAAAAGTATTTTTCTCCCAATTTACTTGTTCAGTTGTCATTCACATTTTCACTAAACCACGTAGTTGTTCCAACACTTGGTATTTAAGCATAGTTCAATTAAAAAGTTTTGCAATCATGACGAATGTATTCAACAACCTCCTGAATTTGAAGTCAAATAGTAAGTGGTAAATCTTATTTCCAGTGCAAAATATGAAGGCAAGAATGTAAAGATGATAGGGTACTCAGATGCATATTGGTATGGAGACAAAGATGATAGAAAAAGCAGTGCAGAGTGTTGTTTTTTCTTAGACAAGGTACCAATCTCTTTGTGTTCAAAGAAGGAATTTGTGATTGCCTTATCTTCATGTGAGTCTCAGTACATTTCTGTTGCAATGAGTGCGTGCATGTCAAACAACTTGACTTGATTCACTAATGTTGAAACTAAGGATCAGAGAAGAAGATGCAGCGATTCTGATGATCCTTAACCAGCCAACTATCAATCTAGCCAAACATCCTATTGCACATTGTTAAAGCAAGCACATAGAAACTAGATTTCACTTTCTAAGAAACCAAGTGACAAAAAGAAAAATAGACTCTACAACATTGTAGCACATGGGTGCAGATGCTATGACCAAGTCTTAGAAGATTGAAAACTTTGATAAGTTGAGGAGCGTGATAGGCGTGGTGAACTCGACAAATATGAATTAAGGAAGAGAGCCAGGGTTAGTTACTTCATAGTTTGAGTTAGCTAGGTAGTTTTAAAAGTTAGTTAGAAATTGTTAGTTGGATTGCTTGCTTGTCAAGTAATCTATCAAGTGAAGAATATGTACATGTATAATAGATTCCTATGTCATAGTGTGCTTGCATTCCTAAATTCTTAATCATTTTCCACATTCAATGGAAAGTGATTTTCTCCCAAATTTCTTGTTCAATTCTCATTCTTATTTTCAAAAAAGTTCATTGTTCCACTGTTCTAACACATATTCCCTCCGGTCGCATTTACAAGCAAGAATCAACATTTTAGATTCATTAAATAACTAATGCATATGACCTATATATAGACCGAATACATTAGTTATTCAATTAACCTAAAAAATTATTTGTTGCTTATAAATATGACATGAGGGAGTATAGCAAAGCCTTGAGACGACTAAAGAGAATTTCATGATTCATTATTTACATGAATATTGTCAATGTTAACATATATCGTCATATTATCATTTATCACATATAGTGTTATATTACATGTATGTATATTGTCAACATTGAAATCATTCCATTTTATCACATTCCATTCATGACATATTGAGATCTTCCTTATTTTAACAAATTTTAGGAATTAACTCATTTGCGTTGACTTGGTGGTGGTGACTTGGACCTTTGAGTGCGCTCCTTCTCAAAGTCTCGTGTTCGATTCTCTCTGGTGTTAAGTTGGGTGAGCTAGTTTAGCTTTTTAAATAAAAAAACAAATTTTAGGTATTTGGTCAATTTCTTCAGGAATTGAATTCTTTTAAAAAAATTACGCAAAATTACATTCGTGATTGCTTGACTTAATTTCAACTAACAATTTCTTTTTTTGTGGTGGTCAGGGTTCGAACTCCAGACCTTTCATATATTATACATTGTCCTTACCAACTGAACTAAGACAACAAGGATTTTCAACTAACAATTTAGTCATTTATCTCTTTTCATGTTATTTTGATCCTTTTAATCTATTTTATATAAACTTTCAAGTTTCAAATATAAGTTGCATATAAAAATATGAGTAAAAGATCATAAATTTGATGGTCTAGAACTCACAAGTAAAATCATAAATTTAGAGTTTGAAAATTCATATACGAATCGAGTAAAAGAACAAATAACATAGTAAAAAATTAACCAAATTATTATTTAAAATTAAACTAAAAAGACTATAGACTAATTTTACTAGTTTTTAATAGAGTGATATTTTCTTGAGTTAAATATGTTTTTGGCCCTTATAAATATACCAACTTTTTGTTTAGTCCCTCTAAAATATTCCTTCAACTTTTAGTCCTTATAAAATTTTCAATCACTACTTTTTGTCCCTATTTTTAAGTTCATTTTAGTATTTTTTTTTTAATGAAATTGTGCAAAAATGTGTAGAATATTTTAAAAATATTTACCAAAAAAAAAAGAATTTTTTAACAAAACATAAATTTAATATGAATTTTTAACCATCAAAATATAAAAATTCATATTAAATTCATGTTTAGTTAAAAAATTCTAAATTTTTTTGGGAGAGATTCTTATAATATTATGAATTTTTCTGCAAAATTTTATTCAAAAATATGAATTCTACATATGAATTAACTTTAAAAGAGGGACCAAAAGTGAAGATGGAAAATTTTTGGAGGACTAAAAGTTGAAGGAAAATTTTAGAGGGTCTAAAATGAAAAGTTGGTATATTTATAGGGACCAAAAACATATTTAACCCTATTTTTCTTTAATGTTTAATAGTGTGAGTGATACTGTTGTCGGTTTATGAGGAATATTTTGTCTCCCGGATTTGTGGCAGATATAAAGAAACTAGTATCCTAGTCTATCTAGTGTCCAAAATTTTGTAAGGTTGCGAGGATGTGTCTTTTAATGGCTGATGCTAATCCTAATAAAGCATATCTATCTACACTACTAGTGTGCAAGCAATATAAAGGAACCGTTTACTATTTTGTCTTTGCTCTTGATTCCCCAAATCTACAGATATGAGACTATATCTCCCGTGATCAAAATTATAATCGATACAAGTGCACTTTAATATTATATTTGCTAACAAAGGTTATTTGTTGGTTTTCATTAATAACTGATACGAATCGTATCTTATTAATCTTTTTTCGCTAGAATTTATCTATGTTTAAATGAGGCTAGTTTTCTTTTGTCAAGTTTTTTAATTTTTTTGGTCAAGCATGAGACTGGTTTTTAAGTAAGGATTGTATGTTCCTTCAAAAAACAGAGTAAGGATTGTATGTTTAATTATGCGTTGATAAACATTAATTTTAACGAATTATTTCAATGAAATTAAATTTGAGTAAAGTTAAATTGAATTTTAATTTCATTTAAATATCAATTTGGGTTAGACAGAGAAGGCTGAATAAGTTGGAGCAATGTTTTATTGGTGCTGAAGCGGGAGGTTGGTGTAGGATCGAGCCAATATATTTTTAGTCCTAAAGCGAAATTTAAATAAAGATTGTTTGGGTATGTTTAGAGAGAATACCACAAAAATAAAGAAATTTTTTTCGTAAGTTTCTTCAACTGTAAGTAATTCTATTTTATGTGTGTCGGACATTAAATATGTGTATTATCGTTATATTGTGGGAGTCTTTACTCTTTCATTAGAGTCAATCTATTAGTGTAAGACTTTTTTAAAAAAAACTTTGATTATACACTATTTGTCTTAATATATTTTCAACAACGAACATCAAATTAGATCAATAGAAATTTGAAGTAAAAAATAATTTAATGTACAAATAACCAATAAGATAACTAGCATTAAAATCGAAATTGCAACGTGAGCTATAAGTCTTCATTTAAATACGACTTGAGCAAGAGGTGAACATCTTTACAAAATTTGACGCACACTAATATATTCAAAGCCAAAAAATAATGCCTAATACGGAGTTTAAAATCATCAGAGACCTAAAGCCATTGTTTTAGTGGCAACCCTTAGGTCGGTCCAGGGTTTGTACGTGCAAGCACACAAATGCTTAAATAAGCAAGTGAGTAAATAGTCTTTGATTTTTAGTAAAAAAATTGTATACCTTTCGTTGTTGTGAAAATGTATGTACACAACATCGGGAAAGAGACGTTGAAGAGTAAAGGACAATCATTATACCAGTGCCCTTATATATTATATATGATTTTGTAGTTGTTCGGAGATATTAAAGTTGTTTAGGCGTTACAGATCGCAGAGATCATATGCATAGCAGACTAGGTCTTGCACATGGTACATTTTGGTATGGGTTGTAAGGCCTTGGTGGAGTGGGCTATTTCAGATCAATTATAGATACTCTTAAGATCAATTGTCACCTGCTCAGTGTGCTATTTCGGATCATAATATATTTGTATGATTTGAAATAACATAAGGACCAGGTATAGAATTGATTATTGAGGTATATAGTTGATTCTGATATGTATGATTGTTGTCGAGTAGAATTGTTTCTACCTTTAGAATTGATTCTACTTGAAGTTAAAATTTGTAGTTTTTGATTCTAGAATTAATTTTTGGGTCTTGTTAAAGAAACTAAATAAAGAAATTTAACTTTGAAAATTTTACATTCATAACCTTAAAAGCTTAAAAGTTTATATTTTCAATACAATATTTATTGTTTCATTCTATTTTAAGATTCTTATCTTGAGCCTTAAGGGCACAAGTTAACATTTTCCTTAATTTTTATACAAAAGTTTATAATTCAACTCAATTTTACATAAATATATCTAAACACAAATAACTTTTAATCAAAAGTATTTTTGCCAAAATAAATTATACAAAATCAACTATATCAAAATCAATTTTCTCCGACCAAAACACTCACAATTTGCAAATAGGGATGGCAAAAAAATCCGCATCTGTGGATATCCGCGGATAAAATCCGTCACGGACACGGAGCGGATACCTTAATGGATATCCATGGATAAAATAAAAGGATTTTTTAACTACCCGCAAATTAATGGATACAAATGCGGATTTAATGGTATCCACACCCGCGGATATCCATACCTGCTATTAAGCCGAGTAAATTACATAAATGACCTTAATACAATTCAACTTCCTAAGAAAAAACCTAGTTATCGTGAGTGTTATTAGTTATTACGCTCCTTTAAAAGAAAGTGAAAGTGGTTGGGATTGTTGAAGCAAGAGCTTTGTTTTTATTGAATATGATGAGCTTCACTTACGCTTTTGTTAAATCAAAGAACTTTATTTTTATTAAATGTAAGAGACTTTATTTATGTTTTTGTTGAGTCAATGGTCTTTGTTGTTATTGTAATGTATGAATATTATGTTTTGCTAAAAAGAAAAGAAAATGCATGTGAAGAACCTTTGTTTCTAAATTTTAGCTAAAAAAAATTAAATAAATTTTTTATTTTATTTTTATAAATGTTATCCATGGATATCTGTATAAACTCGCGGATACCTCAAAATCCACGGATTACCCGCTAAACGGATATCCGCACGGATATGAATATGATACCGATTTCATATTTATCCAACGGAACAGATACAGATATCACACTATCAGTATCCATGGATATCCAATTCCATCCCTACTTGCAAAGAATGAAAACATAGTGTTTGTGGATCTGCATTTATTAAGCTTTCCTTCGGATTTGAGAAAAAACAAAAACGGAGAGAGTGAATTGAGATGAAAAAGACATAACTTCCCTTACTTTTCTTTTTTTAATCCTTCTCCATTTATTTGTTTGATTTACGCTTTCATTTTGTCCGCATATGCTAACACAAAAATATATGGGTAGTATAGATTGGAAGCTGGGTATAATTTGCACCAATAAAATGATTGGTCCAACTTGGAACTAAGATATTAGGTCAAATACCATTTTTGATCCTTTTAGTTTGACAGAATTTTCAAGTTAGTTCTTTAAGTTTCAAATAAGTCTTTTTAGTTTGACAGAATTTCCAAGTTAGTTCTTTAAGTTTCAAATATGTCATTTTAGTTGATAAACTGTTTCACCGTCAACGTTTCAAATAAGTCCTTTTAGTTTGAAACCTTTGAAACTTAAAGGACTAACTTGGAAATTCTGTCAAACTAAAAGGACTTATTTGAATCTTTTGAAACTTAAAGGGTTAACTTGGAAATTCTGTCAAATTAAAATGATCTAATTAAAACTTTCGAAACTTCTAACTTGATAATTATGTCAAATTAAAAGGACCAAAAGTAGTATTTGACCAAAATATTATTATGACTAGATGGATATGATCCATAGTTGTATACTTGTCGTACAAGTTGATTATTTCACAATGCTTATGTAAGTTTGCCCACACTAGATTAGTTTTTTGTTTTTGCTAGATTTAATGACTGGGTTTGTACAGCATTTTTTTAATAAAATTTTTAACGAGTACGCAATGCAGAATATACAGAAGTCTGAATTATCTCTTTTTTGTGAAACTCGAACAATTCAATTTACCCGCACGTCCAACAACAACAATAAAAAAGTGTAAAAGCTGTAAATGAGAAAATTTGAATTTTAACGTGGAAAACTGCTCTTAATGTGAGAGAATAAAACTGCGGGTCCTAATCCAGCCAAAAACTTCAACTATTAAAATAATGGTTACAATCAATGTCTTTCTAAATCTCTAAGAACCGACAAAACATCAAATAATCACTAACCATGGTGATTCTAACAAACAGAGATCAAAACCTAAATAGGTATTCTAAAACTACTTAGAAAAATTATCTAAGTAATAAACTAGATAACAAAAATATCATACTCATATTGCTCTCTTATTAATTGTACAAAAACCCACCGAAAGTGTCCCAGCTGTTGATTTTTCTTCTTTTTTTTACGAATACACCCCTCTGTAGCAGAAGAGGAGACCATATGTAAAACTGATTAGGTCAGACTCCAAAACAACAAACAACTATATGTGCAGGGCCCATTGGGCTCATTTCATAAAATGGGCCAAGTTGAACAATTTTTTCATTCCATTTATTTCTTATTACTACACTTCGTCCTGCACAAAACGCTCGCACCCAGCTGAAAAGGCATTAATGCCCATGCGTGAGTTAAGTCACGCACCACTGGTATGTGCGTGAGTTAAGTCACGCACCACTGGTATGTGCGTGAGTTAACTCACGCACCTTGGCCGATGGTCAGAGTTGAAGGACACACGATTTTGCACGTTTTTTGACTATATTTATGGTAGATATAACCTATGTTACAACGTATTGAATAAAGTAAATAAATGAATTAGAATAAATTCAGCGTGAATTCGAATAAAAATTGCGTATTAAATAAATTCAAATAAAGTTACGTATTACAAAAAATCGAAAATGCCTAATTAAACTCAGCGTGAATTCGAATAAAGTTGCGTATTGAATAAATTCAAATAAAAGTTACATTACATTATATAGACGAGTCATTACATTACATTACATTCACGAATGTTTCTTCCAACTACAACAATTATCTTATCACTGAATAGGGTAAATTCAAACTAGCTAAACACCATCTCTCAAGCATTCATCCGGAAGTTCTATTGTTTCATTTAAAAGATTAAATTCTTGTTAGTTTCATTTAGGTGATGGTATTCAAGTGCCAAAAAAAATGAGGTCCAGTCATTGACATTTCAACACCTTCATCTAAACCAAACTAACAAGAATTTAATCTTTTGAATGAAACAATAACACTTCCGGGTGAATGCTTGGGAACTGGCCTTTAACAAGTTTGAATTACCCTATCCAGCGGAAGATAATTGTTGTAGTTGGAAGGTGCATTTCCCTACCTAATCACGATATTTTGGCGGAATCAAACTGTTGATTATATCTTTAGTTGATCTCAGCAACGTTACCCGCATATCGATCCACTGGAACATGTTGTGCTCCCAAAACATGCTCTTCACGTTTTCGTCGTTCGTTAATTCCACCCAAGTGAACGATACTCTTCCCTCATCGAGTGTTGGACGTTTATACTGAACGTATTACACCCTCCTTGTGTCTCTGGGGTTGACTCCTTGGTTGAATTCATTAAGTTGATCCTTGAGACCTCTTAACGTTACACCAAGACATCGAACCTTCAACCTCTGAGGTTCTCCGCCATTGAATTGTGCATGAACGTCGATCCACCCTGCCATTGCTCTAAATCTACGCAGTAAGAAATTAAAAACAATCAATGAAAAACTCATTCAAACATTACATCAAACACTTGGAGTGCAAATTATACATAAACCCTAAAACTCAAAATTACAACATTAACATGCAAACATCTAACCACAATTAAGCAACATAATTCATTTACA
>Ga0315915_1000258_pt1 | contig 48776 bp, 31 predicted proteins | sample MpolbnodulesMG_FD_207738 | JGI IMG/M metagenome (GOLD analysis project Ga0315915, IMG submission 207738) | Medicago polymorpha root nodule microbial communities from Los Angeles, California, United States - branched nodules | ecosystem: Host-associated > Plants > Roots > Nodule | place: USA... | reverse complement strand
GGATAACAGCTCTGCCTACAGAAATGTTCCCTCATACAAGGAAAGGATTTGAAATTGATCCTTCATAGGACAATACCCATATCAGGCAAAAGATCATTGGTGATCAACAAGCTTCAAACGACTCTTTTATGCATGCGTGCTGGCAGTTCTCCAACGTCTCTTTCACACCACTATATAAAGGAGTGAAGGTTTTCAAGTTGAAAAAAACAACAGATACATACAGACAAGAAAGCAATACACGCATACAAAAGCTAGACTCTCTAAAACATCTCATAGTTTATACTCTGTTTTTGTTTGCATTTCAAAGTTACTTAGAATTTCTTAAGAGTTGTCCACATTTTAGAAATTATATAATCTCAAGAGTCTAAAGAGTCTGTAATTGATTTGTATTGAGAACACCACTGATTGTATATCAAGTGTTCAAACTCAAACAATTTTCTGTGTAAATTTGTTTGTTTGTAAGTCTCTTGCTTATGTGCTTGAGCATTTGTAAGTCTCTTGTAGTTGTACTAGAGCATAGGAAAGTCTCTTGCTTGTGTGTTTGAGCATTGGAAATCTCTTGCTTGTGTGCTTGAGTACTTGCAATTTGATATTACATTGTTAGTGAAATCTCCTTGGAAGTGCAAGGGGGACAGGACTACTTCCGGTTTGTGGAAGGAACCTGTATAATTGTTTTGTGTCTTTCTCCTCTCTCTCTTACTCTGTTTTTATCCGCTGCATATTAAGTCTCTGATCACTACTTCAGAAGCTAATAGTCAGTTGCTTCTGAACTGTGACATCAGTAGGAGAAACGAAGAAAAAGCTAACACAATTCAACCCCCCCTTCTTGTGTTTTTCTCACCTTCACAGACCACACCTTAACTTTTGAACTATTCCCTACTCGCTATTTGAGACCTCCTCTAACCATTACATGTGAAGCATATATAATACACCAAACAAAACTTTGGTATGACCCAACCTTGCATTAACAAAACTCCCACTTGTAAAGTATGATTCTTATAAATAATGAAATGATTTATTTTCTTAGAAAATGATATTTTCTAAAATATAAAAGTCCACAAATAGTTCATGATTTCATAAAAATGATCGTTAATTCTCAATTTAGGACAACTAAAATTTAAATTTCGGTTAAGAGAAGTGTCAACATTTAGTGTCTAATATGTGTCAACTAGAACTACATCGGCAAAATTACATGTGTCGTTCCTTAATTGAGTTTCAGATATTGATTTGATCATTTATCTTTTTTTATGTCATTTTGGCCCTTTTGACCCGTTTGCATATGAATTTTTAAGCTTCAAATCTTAGGTTCATATGCAATTGCAAATATGGGTTAAAGATCATAGATTTGAAGAATGAGAGCTCACAAGGAAATAAAACTATAAATTTAAAGCTTGAAAATTCATATGTAAACGAACCAAAATGTCTAAAATGATGTAATAAAAGATAAATGACAAAAATGTCATCTGAAATTAAGTTAAGAGACCACATACGTAATTTCATCAATTACATCAATTAAAAGAAAGATGAGAAAAAAAAACATTGTGTGTCGATTTTCAAAGCGACTTAGAATATCAGGAGATTTAGTACATAAATGATATTTGTACAACCATTTTGTGACAACTTTTGGAGAACTCTCTCTCATACTCTCATTGTATTCTTTTTTTTTTCTCTATTGTTTTTAACCAATAAGAAAAAATAAAAAGAAATTTGCCCCAAAAAATTGTCACTAAATATGATTGTGATTATCACTATTGATTTTTTAGTATGTGGGACATTGGTTAAGTCAGTTTTATATCCGCAACTAGGTTGATATTTATCGTTTTAAAACGTATTTTGAGGCACCTTTAAGGTCTATTTTTTTATTAAAAATCAGATTAAAAAGGTTTGTAGCATGGTCCTCCCAATGTATTCGTAGGTTTAAAACAAATTTTAAATAGAAACCTTTTAAGTGTATTATGAGAGAATAATACAAAACTTTATTTTTTTTTCCTATAGATTCCCTCAATTGAAAATAGTTATATTTGATGCGTATTAGACACTAAACATGAGTATATCTCTTTAATCGGGATTGGAATATTGGTTTGTCAAATTATGAAAGTCTAGCCTATTTCTCTAGACTCAACCACACTATGCAAGGAACTTTTTAAAACATAATTAGTTTAATTACCAATATATGTTTAAAGTAATATTTGATTAGACGTTACTTACCGATTATCATATCTTAAAAAAGTTTTGGTGAATTTATTTTAAGCAAAGTTTTGGTAAATTAAAGACCTTAATTAAAATATCAAAATAATATTGAATTGTGACATAAATATAAATTACTTTTTTTATTTTTTATAAACTTTGACTACACACTATTTATCTTAAATTTAAGGTACAAATAACTAATAAAATATGAATTAACCACTCTCCATTTAACTATCACCTTAGCTTGGTGTGAACATGTTTACAAATCTTAACATATGTAAATATATTGAAAGCTAAACAAATTTGGGGCGTAATACGGGGACTAAAATTTAGGGCCTAAAGCTCTTGCTTTAGTGGCGGCTCTCTTGTGCCGAACCTGGCCTACGCAACACTCTTTTAAGTTGGTATTTGTTGTAACTTGGCATAAAATATGCTCCCTCGGTCCCACAATATATGTCGCAATTTGATAATTTCACACATATTAAGAAAGAAAAAAAGATAAATAAAAGAAAAAGAATGAAATTTTACACAGTTATCCATATTAACTATTAATGTATTTCCATTATCATAAATTAATGTTCATCCATTCTTTTTATTACGCTAATGTATATAAATTACGATTTTTATGAAATTTTGATTTTGATTAAAATTATAGATATGAACATTTTGTACTTTAATACAGTAAAAATTATACTTATTTATTTTAATGATACAAACAATATAACAAATATAATATAAAATGTTAATGACAACCACAATATTACATCCTCATGGGATTTTTCATCAGAAGCAATGGATGGGAATAGTGCATTTCTGAAAAGAATGGACTAGCAACTAGTTTATGTAAGATGTTTAGTCTAAAATGTTGGTCAGTACTACACAATTGAACATGCATAAATATAAGAAGCATCTGGCTAAGATGGCATACAAATGCTATGATTTCTAGATAGCTTATTAAGCTAACAATAGATAACTAACTAACTTCTTTAAAAATAAAAAAAAACTTATAACTAACTAACTAATTATTTATAGACATGCAATTTAGTCCTCCACCATATGCAATTTTGGCAAGGCTATACAATCAGTTGTTAATCAAAAACTATGTTTATAATAAAAACATAAAAGAAAAACAATAACAATCAGTCCATAAAAGATTATCCACTTAACATCCTGAGACAAATTATGATCTCCAATTGTTTCACTTTTTGTAGTAGCATTGCCAGAAGATTTGTTGCAACATCATCAATGTTTGGTGCCACGTAGTAGTTGTTAGTATGTGGAATAGGGTCATTGTACATACAATTGTAATTGTAACCATGGTGATAAGTATAAGTAACACCAGAATCATCAGCAGAAATATGAGTTGAACCAGAATGATTTTGGTCATAGTCATTTTTAGGCTCTGATGTGGTTTCTTTATTATGATCACAATCACACCACTTTTGAGAACTTCTTGAATCTTTATAATGATTATCTTTAAACTTTGTTGCTTTATCCAATATTTGTTGATCAGCTAGACTCTTTACGGTCACTTTTCCCACATTTCCTTCAATCGGATCAACTGTGTAACCACCAGCAGAATTATGTACAAATCGATGTTTCAAAAATTGAATCAGACATCATATTAGTGACATTTCTAAGTCGTAGTTCGACTGTTTTAAACAAATCGCAATTAAACTGTCCGATTCAATTCAATTTTTAAAATATTCATTTATGAGCAATTTTTTGTATTGAAATTAGCTTGCTCATATTTTAGTGAAGTCAAGAAGAAGGGGACAAATAAGTGCGCTACGTACCATTTAGTCTTGTTGATAATTTCCCTAACGAACTTTGACATTTCTTGCAGTGTACTTTAAAGCGGTATGTCTACAAGAGAATAAACAAGTCATGTGGAAGAGAAAGGAAAACATGTAAAACAGTTTTGATATATGAAACATAAACACCGACGCGCAGACATTATTGATGACACAAACACTATACCGCCACAAGGATAATATTTTTAAAAGAGGACATCGAAAATGGATCTTTTACCGCACATTTACAAATTGAAGAGTTTTGATACATTTGCTTCAAAAATCAACAAACTTACGATTATATTTATGAATCAAAGAACTATTTATCGATGTTGAAAATTTGTCCCACCCCAATAAGTCACTTTAGAGTGTTGTTCGTGCTTCGTAAAATTCGATATATATTCATAGGCTGAATTTGTACATATAAATCTGAAATTAGAACAAGTTCATAAGTGGTTACTAATTTTACCTCTGGAGGAACGTCAGACGGATCCATTTGAGTATATTCTAGGAGACAGTTAAGGACGAGCAAGAGAATGATAAGCTACCTTGTGTAGAGGATGAATAACCTTTCTATTTTTTTTTTTTATTTTAGCTGTATTTCATAAATTTTTGATCTTATGTCCTTATGTCATACATACATACGAGCATGCTCAAATTTAATGTGCAATTGCAGTCGTGACTCGTGAAGATGCTTCATCATTGATATATAAAAACAATGAGGAAAAATTAAGTTGATGACTTAGAAACTAATGCATGCATATTTATAATAAATTATATATTTTAGTTCACATTACTTATTTTACTTTTCCCCTCAACGATCGAGTCATACTTCACCATTTAAATGTTTATTTCATAATCTTCTAAACCAATTTAGACAGACATGGAGAACTGTTAACTTCCAATCCTTACACTGCCCTAAGTATGTTATGAGTGCTCGATCAAATATGACAAAGGTACTATTTTTTATTTATTTGAAGTTTAGATCCTTTTTTAATGGACGTTTGCTCAAAACCAAGAGACATGTTTCTCTATTTAAAGGCATCTAAATGTGTGCAAATAGTGAAACAAACACACGCCGCTCATATAAATAACAAAATAATATAAAGTATAGACAAGTCATCCATTGAATCAGAATGTATTGAAATCTAATTTCAAGGGATTTATCAATCTAATATTGATTTTGGGACTATTAATTGCATTGTTATATAAGCATTCAACTCAATAAATCCTACCAGACTACACCCCAAGGTTTGTGCACATAAGATACATGTTTATTGTCTTATGTGATAAAGTGTCATAACAATTGTCTTTGTGATCGTTCAGTTGATAAGGACAATACATTGAGATATGCAGGAGTTGGGTTCAAACCACGTATTTCTTACTTATTGGCCTTGATGAAATTCTAGTCACTAAACTACTCCGGAAAAAAAAATCATAACAATTAATTGGTCCAATTACAACTTTTGTCATCTAACATTTATTACATAAATGTGCTGCAGAGCTACTACTTTGTCTGGAATGTTAGGAATAGAACTAGACCAAAACACACCCTTCCATAACTGTAACAGCCTTCCCACGCAAAAACACTCTTTGTTTCTGTTCATCAATATGAATATTGAGAATTCCCCCTCTAGGTGATGCCTGAACAAATGTGATCTAAAAATTAGTACCACAATGACAAAAATAATCACAATGAGGGAAAAGAAAAGATAGTAATATAATAGTACTACCTGATAAGCCTTTAAATCACACTTCCCTAGTTTCTTGCTCCAATAGGATGCCAATCCACAATGTGCACTCCCACAAACTGGATCCTAACAAAAAAAATGAGTTACTAACAGCATTTTTTTTTTTGAGGCATTAGTAATGTAATTGGAAGAAGATTATATAATCATAGTTCTCAACCTCATTTACTCCAAATTTTGGGCAGAAAAATCGACTGTAGAAATCAAATCCGGACTCTGGAGGAGCAATTCCTGTAACAATTATCCCCCTTCCAGGATATTTAACAATTGCATCAAATTGTGGTTGTACTTCTATGACATTCTTTCCAGATGTGACAACAACCTAGGAGAAATAATACGCTTCATAATGTTCTATGTGCACATATTGCAAAAATATTCAATCTGGTTTTTTTAAATACATTTTCAAAAACTTTAAATAACTTCTTCTCTAATGTTTTCTTATCAGTAGAAATGGAAACAAAAAATGCCAGAAATAAACCGCTCCAAAGGATGAAATCATATTTGGACTTACAAGTAAGTCATCTTGAATTTGTGTCCTCTTTATATCAATTATGGAAGCTCCGTCTAATGCTTGAGCAATGAGTGAAGTATCATCAAACTTGAACTCTGTAATAGGGTCAGCAGGAAAATTCAATTCAATATAAGATACATCCTTAGCTTTACCATTTTGCAAATTCTTCAAATTACTAGTGCCATTGATCACTGAGATTTTTTTGGCAGTTAACATTCCAGATAGTGTCACAAATTCAATAGTAACATTGTTGTCCACTAAACCAGATGCAAAGAGTGCATGTGAAGCTGCTAATGTGGCATGAGCACAAATATTAACCTGTATTATATTATGATCCAGATAATAATGTTAATAGTTGGTTAAACATTGCATTTAATAAAAATATACTATATACTATATGGATATCGTACCGATATAAGCACACAAGTTTGGAAATTTTAAAAAATTTGTTACAATTAAAACATGAGTTTTATAATTTTGTTATATGTATTTTTTTTTTGTGGTGACCGAGGTTTGAACCCCCAGACATTGCATATATTATGCATTGTCCTTACCAACTGAGCTAAGCTCGCAATGACATATGTATAATATAACATGAAAGAGTTCAATTTTTCAATTTGCAATAAAAATATCACAATAAAAGTTTAAAAAGTGAAAAATCATGTTTGGTTACAACACAGACACTAAAATATACGGATAATATTACATTATTATCATGGTTTATGAGAAAGCCACAAATTTCACTCACAACGAAATAATGGGAAAAAATGGAGTAGCAAACAAGTACCGTACACATATCAGTACGTATCCAGTACATGTAGTCATGCTTCAGAGACTACATATGTCGAAGAGTCTCCAATTAAGTCCATGTGTACTGACAAAAGTTGGTCCAACTCGCAAGGAGTTGATTGTTAATCCACAAGAGTGTGACTTCAACTCTAGATAAAATTGTGTGTGCAGACTTCACTAGTAAACAATTTAGTAAGTATCTCTATTAACATTCTTTGAATCTTGAGACGTGCTCAAACTCTGATGAGCCCTCGAGAGTCATCTAAACTTTGACATATAAGAAGAAAAGAAAAAAAAAAGTGTGAGTTTGTAGTGATAATTAGTTGTACTATACCTCAACAATGGGAGTAAACCATCTAAGACGAAAACGGGGATTAGAGGTTCCTTTGACAGGAATCAAATAACAGGTGACATTGATATTGAACTCAGCTGCTAATGCTTGCAACCATTCATCGTCCTTCTCTTGTTCTAACAAACACACTGCTGCAGGGTTCCCCTTGAACACCAACTCAGTAAAAGCATCCACCTGTGTACGTAATAAATAACATTAGCATTAATCTATTTCATCAACAATAACAAAGTTCACATTCAAACAAAATAAACTCACCACATAGTATTTCACTGGTTTCTTTGACATTGACATGTTATATGAACAGGTGTTAGTTAGTGCTATAAAATGGAATGTCAAACTCAAAGTAGTTATTTCATTTGAACACAATGAACTCCAGCATGTTCCAACATATATACAGACACACACTGATGTAGTAATGTTTGTCTTGTATGATTTTAAAAAGATTCTTTATGTTTCCTCGTGGCCAGTTTGGCAATAACATTGCCGGTAGTTTTGGACATGGGCACATATTCTCAAGTACGTGTTAGGTCTCTGTCCAAAGTAGTACATTTTTCTTGAACAACACTGGGAGAGTAAATATTGTTAAAAGATGTGTTATTTGAACAACCATTTGCATGATAACTTATGGGACAACCATAAATTTAAAAATAAATAAATAAATAATAGAGATGAAGAGTAAAAACATAACGTAAGTATGAGAGAAAAAATTGTTATAAATTGATTATAAAAACATTTTTCTCTATTTTTAACTTAAACAAGGGAATTATTTATTTGTTTGACTTATGAGTACAGTAGTGTACCCTACCCTCTGGCTTTGCCTCCAGTCCATGTTATAAGAGTTATTTAAAGGGAAAAGGTAAGTTGTGCGAGACAATTGCCTACGAAGAAAATCACTTACTCATGAAAATTAGTTATTTATTTTGTTAAATAAAACACTCATTATAGGATGTAGACGGAGGATCAATGCTACTCTTAAAGAGGTCAAGGATCTGTAATGCTCTATGTGAAAAGAGGTCAAGGATCTATAATGCTCTGTGTGAAAAGGCAACGTTGAGAATAGACAAATATTAAGGTTAGATAAAAAATGATTATACGCAACCATTTGTTGTCCTCTACTTCTTCAATCATGATTACCCAAAAATGATTATACCCGACAACTTACTACCTCCTTGATCATTTGTCCTCTACTTCTTCAATTATTTGCCCTCTCGCAAGCATATGATTCATGATTGACTTGACTAATTCGTAATCCTATGTTTAGTTACCTTAGCAAAACAATTATCCAAATTCCAACGTCTCATAATTTTTTATTTTTTTTTTAAGAATTATAATACTCGCTATTCCTATAATAAGTGAGTCTTTTGTAAGAAGATATTGTACTGTAACAAAATAACTGATTTATTTCACTCTTCAATGAAATATTAAATTTTTTTTTTTAGAGAAATGAAATTTGAACAACCACTTTGTGACAACTTTTTGACAACTTTCTCTCTTACTAACATGATGTTTTTATCTTTTCTATTCCTTTTTCTCTATCAATTGTTTTTGACCAATAAAAAGAGAGAAAAACATGACTGTCTTCAAAATTGTCAATAAATAGATGTACAAATATCATTCCTCTTTTTTCAATTATAACTCTAATTAATATAACTTTCATCACTCTCAATATAATATATTCTACTATGCATTTATGATAAGAGTCTTGTTAACGAGTGTCATTGGGACACTCATTAAGCATTCTATATTAAGTAATTATTCTTTAAAAATGTTAAAGCTTTCAATTTCCAATACATTTTATTACACAAACTTTCATAAAAAGTTATCATTTAAAGTCCTTAATAAGTGCCTAGGGCACTAGTTAACACTTCTCTTATGATAATGGTAAATGCAACTGTACTTGACAAGAACACTTAAAACTATTTTTCTCGGTCCTTCATTAATATATTTTTCTTAATAAGTGTGAAATGAGCAAAAGACTCACTTAAATTGGAACGGAGAAAGTAATATTTATTGATTGATTAATTGATAGCAACTACTCCATCCGTCCCTATATGTAAACCCCCTTTGCTTTTTTCATATTTTTTAAGAAAAGTTGTTAGTGTAATTAATGTGTCTATTTTGTGTGTTAATATTATTAAATTGTCATTTTGTTTGTATGTGTATTAAACTTGACTTTTCTTATTTCAAAACAAGTTAGAAGTATTAATTACGGGTATGTTTAGGAAAAAAAAAATGCATCTAATAATTTGAAAAGGGGTTTACATTTAGGGATAAAAATAAAGTCAAATAGGTGCTTAGATATAGAGACGGAAGGAGTATAAAGTAACCGATTGTAATGGTCTTGCATCAGTTTTATTTTATTTTTTTAAATATGGGTCAAATATGTTTTTGGTCCCTATAAATATATCAACTTTTTGTTTTAGTTCCTCTAAAATTTTCCTTCAACTTTTAGTCCCTGTAAAATATTCAATCACTACTTTTGGTCCCTATTTTTAATTTAATTTTTATGTATTTTTAATAAAATTGTGCAGAAATGTGTAACATATTCTAAAAAAATTCTCAAAAAAAAAAAAAGAATTCTTTAACAAAACATAAATTAAATATGAATTTTAACCGTAAAAAATATAAAAATTTATATTAAATTCATGTTTTGTTAAAAAATTCTAAAAATTTTTTTGGAGAGATTCTTATAATATTATGAATTTGTCTGGAAAATTTTATTCAAAAATATGAATTCTACATATGAGTTTATTTTAAAAGAGGGATCAAAAGTGAAGATGGAAAAATTTTGAAGGACTAAAAGTTTAAGAAATTTTTTAGAGGGACTAAATCGAAAAATTGACATATTTATAGGACCAAAAATATATTCAACCCTGAAGTTAATTACACTCCACTCCTCAAAAGAAGCTTGAATTACATTCTCCTCCCCTCTTAAGTTAAGATATACACTCCCCTCCCTTGAAAAATCAATCTTATACTCTCCTCACCCATGAGATGCTCTAATTAAAACATCATCCCTTAATAATTAAACATGCACTACAATTTAATCTATTTTAACATAAATAAATATTTTTACAATATCTACTAATTTTAAAACACTACTTAAGAGAAAAAAAATCATTTATTTGTAATTTAAATGTCAATGATGATTAAATTTTATTATTTTGTTATTAATTTTATAACTTAAAATATAAAATTCATTTTTAAATAATCATATTTTATCGACTTTAGTAATTTTTCACTCATTTTAATTTTATTTTGAGTTGTTTTATATTTTATAATTTATATTAGGGCTTAAAACTATATGTTAATCAAATTGTGAATAAAAAATAGAAAAAAAATTGAATTTGAATTTTGATTATATTAAAGTGGATCCACAATACTATTTTTATTTGAAGTGTGTTTGATTTTTTTTTTTTGTTGATAAATTACTAGAAATTAAAAAAAAAACTTATTAGGGGAGGAAATTGTAGATTTTAACATAAGAGAGGTGAGGAATGTAATTCAAACTTCTTTCAGTGGTGGGGAGTGAAATATTTTCTAATATGTTTGCATAAGAGGGGAGAGGAATGTATATTTTAATATAAGAGGGAATGAGAGTGTAATTCAAACATCTTTCAAAGAGGAGAGTGTAATTTACTCTTCTTTTTTTAAGAAATCGGTTTTACTTCTTATACTTGTATAATATCTTTATAAATACAGCCTAGAATCGGGAGTTGAGGGACAAGTATAGAAAATCAAGCTCGCCACTACTTTCGTTCCTAATTACAGGATTCTTTTGAGAAACTTCTTAAAAAAAAAGGATTCGTTTGAGAAAAAATTGTTTGTTTTTAAAAACAACTCATTTGATATTTTCAAATACATTAATTATTTCTTTACCAACATACTCTTATTTATTTTACATCTTTTTTTTAGTGAACAATAAATACTATGTTGAAAACATAAATTAACTCTCTTTTAAGAATAAAATTGTGAAAATGATAGTAATTATGTACAAATTTTATACTGCTACCAATTTTTTAAATTTCCGTGATTTTGGCAAAAGGATTTTATATTTAGGGACGGAGCTAGTGTCTACTATCTTTTCTAGTCTCTTTCATATTGTTATTTTAATATGGATCATGCTAACTTGTGCTCTTAAAGTGCAAGTTAAAGAACTAAAAAATGAAACAATAAATAAATCTTGTATTGAAAATATAAGTAATTAAACATTAACACTATTAAATGCATAAATTTCAAAAAAAAGTATTTTTATCTTTAACTTTTTAACTTGTATCTTTTTTTGACACATGTTAACATTTCTTTTTTATTAATTTTTTACGATAAAATGTGTTTGATTTGTTGTAAAACCAAGGACCGGAGATAAGACATATTTATGTCCCTCTCAAAAAAATAAAAGAGACATATTTATGTCCTACGTTTAATTTAAAAAAGCAATAAAGGACAACGCTAAAAAAAGAAAGAGAAATGGACTAGACATCATCCCTTTTTTTTTGTACCGCACCAAATTAGGGGACAAAGTTTTGTCTAGTGTTTACTTAAATGGAAAGAAAATTGCTCTTGACACTTCATAGTTTGTTGGAAAACACTAGGAAATTACTAAAATGACCTCATTGATAATTAACTTTCGCAAAAGTTAACTGGCGGTAGTCAACTGCCGAAATCCAATTCCATACATTGGCACTTAAGTTCCGATCACGTCTTTTATGTCTCAAACACAAATTTTCGGTTCCTCAAAGAGGAAAGTCAACACTTAGTACCAATATTAACACAAGGAAGAGGATCAATGCATTGATGGTGGATCGTGATAGCAGTTAGACTAAGAAAAAATTTGATACCATAAAGAGAAATAGAATTCGTTACTATCAATGCTAAGGTAATGCACTTTCTATAGTGATAACTCAAAATCGTAAATCTTAACTACAATCAATGAGGGCAAAATTAAAGGAGAATGCATTAATGGCTACGCGATGGAAGGAAATGCTCCACGACACTTAATTATCGATGGATGAAATTGGATTTCGATAGTTAACTATCGTCGGCTAACTTTTGTGGTACTTAACTGCTGATGAGGTCATTTTAGTAATTTACTGGTGTTTTTCAGCAAACTATGAAGTCTCAACAACAATTTTCAAATGGAAACATTGTTTACTCCATCACCACTTCTATTTCTTTCCATGTCGTTTCATCTCTTCAAGTAATTCTTTGAAGGGAAATTAAGAAAACAAAATTAGAAAGATTGTATTGAAAATGGTGCATTTAATTTTTTGTTTTTTTAATCATGTGCAAATTTGCACATGTTAAGAAATTTAAAATGGTAAGTTTGTCTTGAAATTTGAGTATTTTATATTAAATATATAACTTTTTAATAAATAATTTGTGTTTTTTAATAAAAAGATACTACTTGTAATTGTCTTTTTTTTTTTACAAATATTTTTAATTGTTTTAACATGTACAATCTTGCATATGTTAGACAAAGCCTTAACTTTTTAAGGGTCTAAAAGTTGTTGTTTTTAATGAATTTTTTTTTATTTTTAACTTTCAATTATCTCTTATCTTTTCCAATTTTTCTTTTTTTACCTTCCCTACTTTGTGTGTTACATATGATGATGATTATAATATCACTTTCTTTTTTGCTTTGTTTAAAAGTTTAAAGTAAAAATATTATCTTAAAAATTGTGCATTTAAGACATTGAAACAACAACAGGTAGCTTTTTTTACGTAAAAAATATCGATTATTTTTATTTTTGAATCATTTACAAGTGCACTTGTTAGCATAATCCAAAAGTTTTAAAATTTTGTTGTGTTTCACATGGTGAAAATCAAATCTTGCACATATATCAAAAAGGGTATTGCAGTAAATTTTGCATTATTTTGTCTTGTGCATTACATATCAAACAAGGTACAACAAAAACTGTTTGTCATGTGCATCAAACACAACTACAATACAATTTTTTTTGTCTAGTATCCAAACTTTTGCAAATCAAAGGCATCCTGAATGAACAACCTTTTGCAAATGAAAACCACCCTGAACGAACGAATTAAAGTCAATGAGGTAGGATAAAATTTGACTATAGCCTACACTATTAAAACAATATACTAACATTTAATACATTAAAAGTTCATCTTTCTCGCTAGTGTCTTTCAGTGCTATGAATTTTTACCAAAATTGGATGTCAAATCGTATGATGGATGGATGAATGTTTAAAGTATTATTTGATTACTTATATTAAAAGAGATACTTTTATAGTTTTATTGACATTGAAAATAAGAAAATGATTCAATATTCAAATGATATAAAAAATCGCATAGAACAGTTATGATATGCATCCCTCCCTAAAAAAAATTATAATATACATTTATACTTTAAAATTTAAAATATTATGAGCCTGTTTATTATAGCTATTTTAAGAAAAAATCACTTTTTTTAAAAAAAAAATAATCACTTTTAAAAATTTTGCATCCGTTTGTTACAACTTTTTAAAAAAATCAGAATAAAAAAAATCTAAAAATAGTTTCAAATGAGAAGCTGTCAAGAGCAGCTTCCCAAAAAATAGATTTTTCTTAGAGGAGAGAGAAAATATGGTTTAAAATATTGAACCAATTTTGTATAAAAAAAAATCCATTTTATATAGTTTTATCCAAACAAACAAAATTATTTGTTTAAAAAAAATGATTTTTATCACGGTAAACAAACGCAAAATAGATTCTGATTTTTCATAAAATCTCTAAAATATAATCTCTAAATTATTTATTTTTTATCTTTATAATATTTTAACTATTTATTATTGCATTTCATCTATTGTTCTCCCTGTAATAAATATTTGAATTGTATTATTGACCATTCAATAATTAATGTCACCTTAAATTTTAAAATTTTAAAAATGAAAGTTAAAAATGAACCCAAGAGCGTTGATATTATATTACACCGGTCCTTTCTAACTTAACCAAGTTTCTGGGTTCAAATTCAGCTTTAAGTATGTTAATGTTTCTCCCTTAAAGGCATTTGTGCAAATAGGATCCACACACACTATTCATATGATAAATAAAATACAACACAGTATTGACTTATTCAAGTCATTAACTTGAATCAGGATTCAAGTATCAAAAATGAAAATCCAACTGCAGAATATTTATTTATCACCCCAACATGGATTTTGGAAATTGGGTATATTTTTTGCAATGTTGTACAAGAGTTTAAAAAAAACACATCTCCTCATGACATTAACAACATTTTCAGACATCAATAGGATGAATATTGAACTCCTACACTCACATAAAGGTTTTGTTATATCAAATACAAAATGCATGCTCAGATTTATTCTTTTTATGTGATAAAGTATAAAAACAATTAAGCGTGTGTTCGTTTTGCCGGTGAAAACAAACCAAACGAACGTTTAACTCAATGCTACAATTTGTAGCTTCATTAAATTCAGGGTAGAAATGCCTCGGGACGTGATATTTAGACTCCAAACGTGTATCCAAACAGCCTATAAGTGCTACATTAACAGTTTTTGTCATCTTATTACATGTATTAGTGCAAGTTTGCTACTACTTTGACTGCAATGTTAGGAATAGGACTAGACCAAAACACACCCTTCCATAACTGTAACAGCCTTCCCACGTAAAAACACTCTTTGTTTCTGTTCATCAATATGAATATTGAGGACTCCCCCTCTAGCTGATGCCTGCACAAATGTAATCTAAAAACTAGTACCACAATGACAAAGATAATCACAATGAGAGAAAAGAAAAGAAAAGATAGTAATATTACCTGATAAGCCTTTAAATCAAACTTCCCTAATTTCTTGCTCCAATAGGATGCCAAGCCACAGTGGGCACTCCCACAGACAGGATCCTGAACCAAATATGAGTTATCAACAACATTATCTCATTTCTTCTATTTTCATATCTTGAATTGAATATGTAGACTGGACTTGCTTTCTATAATATCCTTTATTTTCTTAGAAATGACCAGCAATGGACCTTGTAAACATAGGTAGTACTGGTAAATGGTAATAACCATATTATAACTTAAGAAAGTGTACACTCAGAAGAGAACTATCAGTTTTATTCTTGATGGATTACAATGCAGGTCGAAAATTGCATTGACAAGGTTGTGTTGAGAAACTCAAAATCTGAGTCTTACCTTACTTGGATATTCTGTATTCAACTATCACTCATTGCATAGTTAAGAAGACATTACCAATGCAAGTGGAGGAACATTATATTCATACTTCTCAACTACTTACCTCATTGATTCCAAATTTTGGGGCGAAGAATCGACTGTAGAAGTCAAATCCAGACTCTGGAGGAGCAATCCCTGTAACAATTAATCCCCTTCCAGGTAATTTAGCAATTGCATCTAGTTGTGGCTGTATTTCTGTGACATTTTTTCCAGATGTGACCACAACCTAGAAGAAATAATAAGCTTATTAATTTTGGATATGTGCACAAATTACACGAAACATAGTTGCAGTTTTGCATTTAAGAGCAACGTAGCATGGGATAGTTCTTACTCCTTTCTCCAATAATCAAGCAGGTTAACAGATATGAAATAACAATGACTAAAATAAGGTTTTGGTCAAACTTTTCTACTAGTTCTAAATATTGTGCTAATAAATATGCAAGAGATAAGATTAAGGAATTACAAGTAAATCTTCTCCTGTTCTCTTTATATCAATTATGGAAGCACCATTTGTTGCCTCAGAAATGAGTGAAGTATCATCAGAATTGAATTCTGCAACAGGGTAAGCAGGAAAGTCCATTTCAATGTAAAATCCAACCGCAGCTTTGCCATTCAGCAAATTCGGCACACCAGTCACATCAATCGATGGGATCTTTCTAACAGTTAAAACTCCAGACAGTGTCACAAATTCAATAACATTGCTGTCCACCAAACCAGATGAAAAAAGTGTGTGTGCAGCTGCTAATGTGGCATGGCCACAAAGATTAACCTGTAGTATTATGATAAGATCCGTATAATGTTAAGACTAATTGTTTATATAGTGTATTTACCAACCTATGTTTAAGAAAGTGTATGATTTTGTGGACATGAATTGTAGTACCTCAGTAACAGGAGTAAACCATCTAAGACCAAAACGAGGAATAGAGGTTCCATAAATAGGAGTCAAATAACATGTTTCAGAGATGTTGAATTCAGCAGCTACTGATTGCAACCATTCATCATCTTTATCTTCTTCTAACAAACACACTGCTGCTGGATTCCCTTTGAATGCTGAATCTGTGAATGCATCAACCTGTGTATGCACCTCATCACTCAGATTCACACAACAGCTATGTATTTTTATACAGTAATAATAACAAACACAGTTAACAGTTAAATAAATAAGCAAACATACCACATAGTATTTGACATGTTTCTTTGCCATTTGATGTTAAGGAAGCAAGTGTTGGTGATAAAACTAGTCAAAGCCCTTATGGATACCGTGGACACAGTTCAGCCACCTCAACAATATATAAATATAAATGAAAATCAATACATACACTACACACATGTTTTGACTCTGGACCCTGTACAAAAAAAAAAAGTATTAAATAGTATGGTCCCCTATAATTATAATTATAATAATAGAAAAGTGTCTCATGTGATATACCAAGGTTGTTTCAAACTGAACTTGATACTTCATTTTTAGGTCTATCATCATCTCTCAAGATATGTATTATTCTAAACCTTTCATCCACCTTAATTAAGTAATATATATTAATTTGAGCGTTGGAATGTCAGCATTACACTCCCACCATTGGACGTTGTCCTGTCTCCGAGGTAGTCCCAACCAAACATTATTGTCTTAGGAGTATTTCTTCCACCAATCCACCGTTACAGTCTGAGTTCGGTATAGAATAAGGGCCATCGTAACCTTTTTATTTTCTCTTACCCCAAACAATATTGACACTGGGGTTGTTAGAGTTTAAAAAACAAAAATAAAATTCATAAATCATCAAACAATATAAAGTATTGATTCATGGAAGTCGTCACCTTGATTTGGTATTCAAGTATCAAAATGGAATTATCGACGATTTTGTTATCATCCGAATACGGATTTTTGGACACAAGAGTTCAAATAAAAGACAATCCATTCATGACATTAACAAGCTTTCCAAACATCAATATCCTTTTGCTCTGCTCATACATAGGATGAATATGAACAACTATTCCACTAGATGATGCCAACTCAAAAGCAATCACCAAACCAATTTATTCAACTCAATAAATCCTACAACACTCACACCAAGATTTGTGTATATCAAATACATGTATTTGACTGGAATGTTAGGAATAGGACTAGACCAAAACACACCCTTCCATCACTGTAACAGCCTTCCCACGCAAAAACACTCTTTGTTTTTGTTCATCAATATGAATATCGAGGACACCCCCTCTAGCTGATGCCTACACAAATGTAATCTACAGATTAGTAAAACAATGACAAAGATAATCCCATTGAGGGAAAAGAAAAGATAGTAAGAGTACTACCTGATAAGCCTTTAAATCACACTTTCCCAGTTTCTTGCTCCAATAGGGTGCCAAGCCACAATGTGCACTCCCACAAACTGGATCCTGAAAGCAAATATAGGTTATTAACAACATTATCTCATTTCTTCTACTTTCATATCTTGATGCAGTTTAAAAATGAATGTCCAAGATCCAATATGTAGGTTTTCTTTTACTTTCAGTGTTCAAATTTTCCTTTATTGTATAATGAAAGAGGCATTGTCAATGCAACTGGCGAACATTCTAGCCATAGTTCTTAGCCACATACCTCATTGATTCCAAATTTTGGGCAGAAATATCGACTGTAGAAGTCAAATCCGGACTCTGGAGGAGCGATCCCTGTAACAATTATCCCCACCCCCGGACATTTAACAATTGCATCAAATTGTGGTTGTACTTTTGTGACATTTTCTCCAGATGTGACAACAACCTAGGAGATATAGTAAACAAACAGTTGATATTTGGCATGTTAGAGTAACTACCAATATTGGTAGGACTTTGTCTATACAAGTTTACTATTAACAGCACTTTTTTTCAAATCTTACAGATACCATAACCACTAATTAATATCTGCTTAACAAACAATAAATAAATGTGGAATAGAGAAGAGGAATTACAAGTAAATTATCTTCATTTGTTGTCCTCTTTATATCAATAATGGAAGCACCATTCAATGCTCCAGAAATGAGTGAAGTGTCATCAGAATTGAATTCTGCAATAGGGTCAGCAGGAAAGTCCGATTCAATATAAAATCCAACCGAAGCTTCACCGTTCAGAAAATTCAATCCACTAGTGACATCAATCCTTTTAGCAGTTAAAATTCCAGATCGTGTCACAAATTCAATAACGCTCTTGTCCACCAAACCAGATGAAAACAGTGTGTGTGCAGCTGCTAGTGTGGCATGGCCACACAGATTGACCTGTGGTATTATAATAGCATCCATGTTACATGTAATGTCAATAATGGTATAAATTGCGAATACGAAGATGAGTTTATTATTGTTACTTCTAAATCACAAAGATATAAACTAAATAAACACAAAAAACTGTCCCTAAAAGCACATCAATACAATGGCCAGATTAGGGGTATTCTTAAATTTCCTTAGCATACATTTTAGTTTTGTTGGCACTAATGTCTGTTTTTTTTCTCTTTTAAGTTTCCCTTTTGTTACGTTAGAACAGCAACCTTTGTTCAAAAGAGTAACGAGACAATCAACGCAAATAACGAACAACCGGTGTTTGGCCAATATTGCCTACATTTAAGACTGCTAAGACACGCGGCAGTTGCTTTGTATTATCAACTAAATATTCGAGTTTACAGTGTACATACGGTATTAAAATGCTACAATCTAGATTACAGCATTACCTCTGTAGCTTTTGAGGCCCTGTCTGCTTATTAATAACTATGAGTCATACTCAACTTGCTTTAAAAAAATGTCACATGTGCTTGGCTCTTAAATTCTACAGTTCCATTATACAAAAAGAAAAAAGTATGTATGATTTTCTGGACATGAATTGTAGTACCTCAGTAAAAGGAGTAAACCATCTGAGACCAAAACGTGGAGTAGAGGTTCCATGAATAGGAGTCAAATAACAGGTCTCAGAGATGTTGAATTCAGCAGCTACTGATTGCAGCCATTCATCATCTTTGTCTTCTTCTAATAAACACACTGCTGCTGGATTCCCTTTGAATGCTGAATCTGTGAAGGCATCAACCTGTGTATGTACCTCATCACTCAGATTCACACAACAGCTATGTTTTTTCACAATAATAACAACATAATTATAACAGTACTCAAGGAAATAAAGAAACAAACTACATACCACGTAGTATTTCACAGGTCTCTTTGCCATTGAAGATATGCTAAAACTAACAGGTGTTGCTGATGAAACTGGTCAATGGTTGTTGGAGTTTTAAATCATTTTCAAACATATTATAACTGAACAACAATACATATAACACCGACTGGTCAATGGTTGTTGGAGTTTTAAATCATTTTCAAACATTATTGCTGTAGTATAATGAGACAATTCTCTGCAGTAGTATAATAGTAATACCCTCCAAGATGACGTGATAAAAATGAATTCTAAAAACCAAAAACTCTTGTCAACAAACATTATTTAGAAATTTTGAAAAGTAAAACAAACTTTAAAATGGTTAAAAATTTACAACATTTTTGCAAGCAATGAACCACCGCCTTAGTCAATCTTCATTTGTTTAATTTGTGGTCGAACAACTTTTTAAAGATGATTCAAATAAGGAGGCGTTGTATTTTACTTCAGTCAACAATATTAATCAATATCTTATTTGTATTCAATGTAAATCTTAGGCAATAGCCAATTTTCTGCTCACTTGTCTTCTAATCTTTAATCTAAGAATCTTGGTGAACTTAGATTGTTAGGCTGGAAAATAGGTAAAATTTGACCAAAGAATTGTTCGATTCAGAAATTGCTAGCCATCTCGTTTTAGATATACGAGACATATTGACATATAAATCTGATAATCGGAAGTTTTCATAATTAATAATTAAAATCTTATTTCATAAGCTACAACAGATAAAACCAACAATCAACATTTTATTGTTGACTGATGGTATCAACCAATTAAAAATACAGGTTGGCAATGAACTAATTTACAGTGATATTTGGAAAACAAATTAAAATTAAAATAAACTACAGTTTGAACATTGTCCATCCCTGTACAAAGGGAGGGGCTTGTTTTTAGTTCTAAGAATAACCAATAATGGGTTTTATTGTATGGACAATGGACAGCAGTTCTGCCCAGAACAAACTACCAACTTCCTTCCTTGGACATTCTCAGGAAATGGGACAGAGTGATCTTTGGGAGCTCGGGAGAAGCCCTTTTCTTTTTCTTTATCTTAGTCATCTTTGACGTCTCTGTGCCATTCAAATCAGACACCGTGTCTGATGCCAGATTGTAGAACTGTTTACAAAAACATCACAACAAAACTAACATTATATACTCAGGTAAACGAACTAAGTAACAGTAGTTCGGATGTTGAAAGCATGAAGGGGAAGTTATTTTGGTGTTAGCCCCTATCTCAAACACAACACTAGTTTGTTTGACAGAAAATGTTTGGCACATAAAGCATTTTATGCTGTTAGGTGTAAAACTAAACAGTCTCAGAGTTCGAGGTAATATTCAAAAGAAAAATATTTTTCAGGGTACAACACATTGATGAAAAGCTTTCAGGAAGCTATTTTATTGAAAAAAAGTTGAACTCTTTGTGAACATTTTTCTTTTGTCATGATAGAGCATTATATTTTCAGCATTAACAGAGGGGGTAGCTTATCTGATACTTACCTCACAAACTCCATGCAGCAGCAATCTATGGAAAGGATCTTTAATACTAAGTTCAAGAACGTCTCCATCTGTGCTTTCGGTTATGAAGGCTCGTAGACATTCCTGGGAGTAATAAAGGTTCCATGTAAATGCCGAGAAACATATTCTAACTGACAGCAAAGGAAAAAATACAACAAGCACTGATAATTTGGCCCCTTATCCGTGAAACAGGACAGAGCAGCATAATAATAATCAGGTATATACCTCATAACCCTCTATGAGTTCAAAAAGAGAGCTGCGGCGAAGTGCTTCTCTTGTATTACAACCAACTCTGCGCCAACCATTCAACACTGCCATCTTGTCAGCATCAATGTGACCCTCCTTCTTCTCTAAAGAATTTTCAAACGCGTGAATTATATTAACCTACCAAACAGATAAAACAGATAGCTGTTTGTCAGTTTGAGTTGTGACAGCACCACATCACATGGAAATAAAATCAAAATGCCATTTTCACATGACAATAAGCATGTCATAAACCAGCGTACAGATTATATTTTCACCTTGATCTAAACTAATTTAATTCCTCACACATGTACACATGGCTTCACATGATTAGGTTACCCACACAAACCACTACATATGTAAATTTCACACAAACCATGATGACACTAACAAGATCTCAAGCACTATAAACACAAGTCAGACCCTAAACAACATTAGGACCATCCCATCATGAAAAACTGCTAAAGAAATTAGGGAAATTTTGAAGTTATAACTAAAAGTTGCTATGCCAAGTCCAAGCCAGTATTAATAAAATTGATGCTTGTTGAATCCAATTTCAAGGGCATCAAATTGCTTTCTTAAACAGTGGGAATTTTGAAGAAATGATCTGCAAAAGAGAGAAAGAAATATAACCTCTTTGTCCATGTCTATATTTCTGAATCTGTCCCACTCCTCCACATTAGTCAAGGAAAATGTTGAAGGAGGAACTTCATCACCTGTTTTATGAACCCAAACTTTATAAACACAAAAAAGGGCCAATCCATAGAAAAAGGAATGAAAGAATAAAGCCACTGGGATTGGGTTAGTGGTGAGGGGCTAGGGGAGTTTGCATGAGGTCAAAGGTTCAAACCTCAATGCGAACATTGTACTCTAAGAAAGGAAAGAAAGAATAGATTAGAAAGTGAATATAGAATTATAATAATATCATTTAAAGTTTGAAGCCAGTTAACTTTCACAGTGTCCTGCATATTTGATGTAAATTGTATATGCATTCCCCTTTATTCAAATGCACTTAAACAATAACAAAGCATGCACACAGAGAAGTAAAACATGAAACTTTATAAGCTCTTGTGCATGGAAGAATCTGATTCTTGTTGCCTAAATGCAACTGCAGTCTCAGCCAAAAAAAAAAACACCAGTATAAACATCATGAAATCAGTGCATAACACACACATCAGTCACACAAATAATTACCAAATGGTGGTGGAGCAAACAAGCCTCTGATTTCCTCTGCATTTAAACGCGGCACTAGTTCCATCAAGAGGCGGTCATTTAACCACCTGCGAGATCTTCGATTTGTGACCTGAAACAGTTAATATTAGACTCAAGTTAACTCAGAATAAGTAAAACCATGAATTCATACAATACAAGCACATTTACGGAAACACAAATAAACAATTAGCAAAGACTAGCCCTCATGTGACATAATCATATGATCAATCAGGCAAAAAATAAATGACTAGACAACCTTGCACTATCACTAAAAATCTTAATTTCAGTCCATAGACGCGCAGTTATGAAATTCTTCATTTATCCTCCAAATTTAAGATACAAGAGCGACATAAAGAGTACAACTTCAGCTAAATTAATACTTTCATTAAGTGAGTTCATTTGAGAATGGAATTTGATTAGGAAAATCATTTAACAACTTGAAATGAATTAAAGCCAAGCAATTAAAATCAACCCAACATTTTTTTCTTGTCTTAACCGTAGGGTTCCCGGGAAAAGGTGCCCTAGTAATCTAGAGTTTGGCCATGAGGTGATCAATAAGTGTTCCACTCAGGAATCCAACTCGGGTTCTCTCGAACAATTAGCTGGTGCATCTCATTAAAAACTTGAGCCCAATCACTTGGTTACAACCCACCATTTCTTATAGAGCTAAAAACCAATAAGAAATTTTGATTTGTTTTATTTCATTGAAAAGTTGATAAAATGTCACTCGGTCATAAATACTCATAAGTTTCATATTTTGGAAATGTTGCAAATCCAACAAAAATGAACAAGAGAGATAAATTTCCATTATGTATTGATAAAAAATCCATAACAAATAAGAATGAAACAGCGATTCCTATTTATCTCACACTTAACAGAGACAGTAGCAAATAGCAACAGATAAATGCTGAAACAAAAAACTATTTTTTTGTCATAAATAGATGAGCACAAGCTACACACACATACCTTTCCGGTAAAGCTTTCAAGGAACTCAATTTTCTTTTCAATTGACATGGAATTGGATTTTGCACCATCACCTGCAACAACAAAAAAACAATTTTTATTTGAAAAAAACACAATGGATCTGCAGATGCAAATTGAGTTTATAAAATGAAATGAAGTTAATAGTTGGAAAATGAACCTCTGGGGTGGTTGATTAAATGGGAAGAAAGGAGAAGGTCGAGATCTCTGTGCTGAAGAACCATGATTGATGATTGATGAAGCAAGTAGATCTAAGGAGATGAGAGGATTGAAACGAAATGAAATTGGATTTGGTGTAACACAAAATGACACGAATGCGAAACACTTTGATTTGTTTCTTCAAGTCAAGATAGATAAAACTAGTGGAAGAGGTATTTTTTGGTCTGAGGAGGAATATTCTTTGATAACTGATGACGGTGTTCTGTTCTTGGACCGGGTCTGTCGCACGCAATTTTTATTTTAAAAAATATATGATATTCGATTCATTTAAATTAATAACATATATGATTATATTAAGGTTTGGATCTGAAATATTGATAACGTCAAAGTTATTGATTGAATCTATAGATGATCAAAATTAATCTTTCAACCTGATATGTCAGGTGAGGATGGATGAGAGGCAGCGGTGGCTGAATGTGCTCCAGTACGGTGGCGATGAGTCTTCGCGTGGAACGAAATGTGCATACAAACACGTTAGCACGTCAACGCTCAAGTCAATGATGGAACTTAGAAAGGTATTGTGAAAAGTTAATATAACCTTGAGGTCGAGGGTGAAGGTAAGTCACCCTTATATAGGAGTGCATGAAGATACCCGTCTCTAGATTTTGCGGCGTGTGATTAGGGAGTGGTTAAAGGACACGTGTATAGTAGTCATGCTCGAATGCGATGCGGTAAACTAAAGTTGGCATGCTCCACCAGGCATGGAGCCCTAAGGAAGTGCATGTTTATTCTGCGTGTCAATATGTATTGGTCTTCTGGCCGGTCCAGAACACTATCTGAATCAAATAAACATCGCACAAAAACAAAAAATCAAAACAAGTCTGATTCGCGCTAAGACGATGAAATCACTAAACAAACGGAAAAAAAACTTACAATATGTAAAAAAAAAATCACATAGTTAACTATAAGAGAAATAAAAACAATTTGGATTGGTGATTTCGAATCAAAATTGATCATAAATCACCGCTATTAGGTAGACTAAAAGAAGAAAAATGGTGACAATTAGGGTTTAGAAAAATGAAAAAGGTAAGAGAAAAGTATTTTTCAATTTTATTTCACATATTAAACATCCATCGCCATTTTTTAATAAAAGATTTTATTTTCCCATATTTCATGCTTGTCGCAATTACTCAAAAAAAACATATATATGCTTGTCGCATGTCCTTTGAAATTTTGAAAAAGCTCTCTGATTTTTGGATTCTAAATTCAAATGGGATATCTTGGCCATTTTCAATTGGAAAAAAATAGTCACGGTTTGACCGGTTATTTTTTCCAGGCTAAAATGACCTTCATTTGGATTTTAGAATCCGAAAATCGAAGATCATTTACGGAATTTTGGAGAGGCACGAGAAGTATGGAGGATGGAAAAAGAAATAATCTTTTAATAATACACGTTTCAGCTCCTACAATTGTCCCTCCGAACACATTTGTAACCAACTTTCCACAGAGAATGTTGAGAAAAAGGTAAGTAATCCCTTGAAAAAAAAAGGTAAGTAATCCATGCTCAAAAGACAGAGAATGTTTGATGAAGTTTTGCAAAGGTGAGCCAGCAACTAATGAGAATGGAAATAACAGATAAACTCATTGATGTTGGTGGTAGTAACAGGGGCGGATCCAGACTTTAGGTACATGTGAAGATAAAATTTTAAAAAAACAATAATGCAAACTATATTAAAAATACGAAATAACATTGTTTGATACAATACATTACAATGATAATTGTCTCATATCCATCGGTTGAAAATGAGCTAAAATAACATTATTGCTAATTGTTAAAAGAACATCTCTTTCTATATAAGTTACAAGACGGTTATTTAGCCACTGATCACTCATTTTATTACATAGGTTACTCTTCACATCTGTTGAGAAGGGGGGGAATGGAGAGTTGTTGCTGCTAGTTGAGATCGAGAGAGATTGAAATTTGAGAGAGGATGAAAAGAGAAGAGAGGCGTACTTGTTGCACGAAGGGAAAATAAAAGAGAAAGTGTGAGTGAATGTTATGTGTGTTGATGTGTTTTATCTACTATATATTAAAAAAAAAATTATAGAGAAAAGCATGTGGAGCTATAGTCCCACATACATCCGCCCGTGGTAACGGATCAAGAGCTATTCTTGTATGGACACAAACATAAATGAACATTATTTGGTCACACATGTATAAAAAAGTTTTTTCCTTAAATATTAAATCATTTTATTATCAATTTCTTTTCTATTATTATTAAATTTCTTTTTAATATGTATGTATACAAACACTATTCATTTATGTTTTTCACCATAATAGACTTCCCCACAAATCAAAAGCTAAGCAGTATCACGTGCTAGCTTTCTTTTTTATTTTACAATTGTGAAATTTGAGGGATAAAACTACACAATTTCTGATTTTTTTTAATGACAAATCTCTATAATCAAATATAGTTATTATACACCATAAAACTAAATACACACCAATTTTGTGGTTACTTTGCTTAAGTGTGAATTTTAAACTTTACATGGACCAACACAGATAATTTGGTAGGACAGATTAACCTTTTTTGGAAAATGTGTGTTTTCTATAAAAAAATAATAACTGAAAATTGTGTGTTAAAATGTGTATTGGTAGCCTTTCTCATTTTATTTTCGTTGATATGTAAACTTTATTTACCATATGTCCTTTGTTGATTTCAATTGTTCAATTTTGATTGATTTTTCTTTAACTTGTAGTACAAACTTTTTTTTTGGACAAAAACTTGTAGAACAAACTTAGTGATGTGTTGATGGTCACAGACTTAGTGATGTATCATCTTAAATCTAAAATTTTCTCTTTAACCAAAACTTAAGAAATATACATGTAATTAAAACTATTAATCTAACTAGTGCGAGATTTGTGACACTTAAAACGAGTTCTTCCATCTCAACCAATTTTACTCTTAAACCGAAATCTAAATCTTAATTACTTATTTAAGACGTTCATATTTTTACCACTCATGTCAACCACAAAATGATAATTAACAATCACTTCAATGTAACATTCCTTGACGATCTTTCCTCTCTATTCAAGTTTATCTCCCACATTGTCATTAGTCATTACTCATAAGCAATAAGTTACATCTCGCATGATTTAACTTTTTTACTTTTATTACAAAAGAATTTGAAATTCATAGCAGGGGTATAATCGACATTCCGTACAAAGCGTGCACCAAAATCCACCGTACAATCCATCCCACTACCACACCAGTACAACTTCACAGCACAAACAACCCACATTGTTAGCATCCTTGCATGTGTACGTACCCACCAACAAACAAAAAACAGAGCAGAAACAGAGCAAAATCAAAAACCTTACCTTTCTTTCTTTAACTTTCAATCTTTACACATTCCATGATACCCTTTTAAGCCTTTTGCATTTCCCTTCATTTGGGTAAGTGAAAGTTTCTTCCTTTACCACTTTTTCAATACTCAAGTTCTTACCTTTAACCCTTGGTAGTGAAAACAAAAATGGTAGGAGAAAGTAACAACGAAGAGAACAGTTCAGAGCTAGCATCATATGAAGCTGAAGGAACCAGTAACCATGATGTTTCTGAGGAACATCAAATTCAAAACCAACACTTTGGAAGAAGTGGGTTAGAGTGGAATTTCTTACCAAAACTACCTCAAAATAACTATGTTGAATATCTCTCTGAATCCTCAACTTATCTTCCAAACACTACTACAACAACTCAGTATAATATGATTGGGAATAGCCATTATCAAACTCTTGGTGGTAGCAGCAGCAGTTTCAATGATCCTGGAAAAGCTGATTTTGGTTTTAAGCTGATTGATTCTTCAAGTCATGATTTTGGTGTTAGGAAGGTAAAGTTGATGAATGGAAAAAACTAGTACTTTATTTGAGTATGTTTTGAAAATTTATGTGAGGTTTTGAAATTGAAGATTTTTTTTTTGTTGTGTTTTGTTTTCAGCGTGTAGGGTTTTGGAGAAGTAATGAAGGAGAGGAAGAAGCTCATAAATTTGAAACTGGAAGTAGTCAAAATCTCCACTATGCTGAGGTTAGTCAATTGAGGTCTTTCAAGCATCTAGTACATTTCTTATGAATATTTCAAGCATTACAATATTTTAAAGATTCTTCACTATTCTGAAATTTATGATTAATGGTTTTTCTTATAGTAGTATAAGCACTTACTGTATAAGTGCATATGTATAAACTACATATATAACAAAAGATGTAAGTAATAAGTTGTTTTCATAAGTTATATCATGGAGACCTTATTAAATAAGTTAAAATTTTTTTGTGAATATGTCATAAGTTGTTTTCAAAATCTATCTTGAAGAGCTTATGGAAATAAGCTGAAAAAAACTTATGGACATGTCCTAAACTGTTTTCATAAGCTCTCTTCAAGAGTTTATGGAAATAAGCTGAAAATAATACATGGACATGTCATAGACTGTTTTCATAAGCTCTTGTGAAGAGTTTATGGAAATAAGCTGAAAAAATTATACGGACATGTCAAATTGTTTTTATAAGCTCTTCTAAATAGTTTCACGTTTGCATATGTGTTATGTCACTATGCAAGTTCAAATAAGTCAATCTAAACATAACTTATAGTGTTATTGTAATAATTTTGTGATAGGGTCATGCAACATGGACACCTGATTCAGTTGGAGATAAGCAATATGCTTCACAATTTGATCATATGGGAGTAGTTGCTGCACCTTCTTTACTTCCAAATCCAAAATCAGGAGGCAGCTCCACAAAACAGAAAAGTGAGAAAACACGTTACTCTGACCGTGTAAGTAAAACTTTTCCTATCTCTGATAAAATCGTAAGGGCCACATTCAAAATGCAGATATACATATGATATCATAGAGTTCAATACTATGCTCTTGTCAACTAGTTAACAATCTGATTCCAATTCATTTACACAATTTTGCTTCTTCCTTACCGTGTACTCTTTGAATATAGCAACGCAGGCAACGTATCGCTGATAACCTCAAAGCTTTACATGAATTGCTGCCGACTCCACATGTGGTAATCTGTTGTTTATGATTTAACATTAGTTTTCAAAGGTGTATTGAATAAGCTATTTAAGTAGCTATTTTTTTTGGGACCAAATTTAAGTAGCTCATATATGTTGAATTTCACAGCATTTACCTTTAATGAACTGAATTTTAACTTGCAGGGTAGTCAAGCTTACATATTGGATGATATCATTGACTATGTTAAATACTTGCAGATTCAAGTGAAGGTACCTTTTCGGTCCTTTTTTTTTTTTGAATGGCAAATGTTAGTAGTTAGTTGTTAGATTAGTTTTTTTTGTTCTTTATCCGGGTTTGAACGTTGTGATCAATTTCACATAGATAATCTACAATAGCTAAAGAAAGTTGTTCCTTTGCAGGAACTAAGTGGAAGTAAATTGCAAGCTGATTCAAATGCTATACCACTAGTTTTCCATGAGGTACACATCTTCCCTTAATTTCGGTAGATATATTATATGTTGCATCACTGTGAATTTGTGTGCTTGATCAAATTCTGCTCCATCCATGCAAATAATTTCTTGAGTATTTTCATAGTTACAGATAAGTTGTTATTTGTACAGTTCATAGGAAATGTTCTAATCTAGACCGTTGCATGTAAATACAAGTTATATACATCGTAAACCTTAAGCTTAAAATAATAGAAAAGAACTGTAGCCACTCTGCCGTCAGATGTAGGCACAATTGGCCGAAGTTATATACATCGTAAACCTTAAGCTTAAAATAATAGAAAAGAACTGTAGCCACTCTGCTGTCGGATGTAGGCACAATTGGCCGAACTTCATTACTAAAAAACATGTGTTTGTTCATTGTTTGTCTTTTTGTATCTTTACTCTTTTGAACCGGGCTTGTTGTTCTAACTTCGAACATAACTTCTTATAGCACAGTGTCATATTGATTGACTGCAGAATTTGCTATGTTTTATTTACAGGGTTATGGGCATTATATAAAAGAACAGATGTTGAATGAGCCTCTTGAAGAGATAATGGGGAATCTACTTGAAGTAAATTCAGCAGCAACATGTCAGCTACTTGAAAACAAAGGTCTTGTTCTGCTGCCTATTGCTTTGGTTGATGAACTGAACCAAGCTATGCAATGGTTGAACCAAGCTAGCTAGCTAACTATTTATTTTTATTCTCCATTATGGTATGTGAACCAAGTTAACATAGTTTGGCCATTGGCTACTTTTTCTTTTCTAACAAAGATATAACTCTTGAAAATCTATGGTACTCAGAGGTGGTGTGTGTTACTGTTTCTGTGTTGGATTTGTTCGGTTATGAGACTTGCATGAAAAGTAAGATAGGACACAGGACTTATTTGTGACCGGTGATTTAGTTCATGGTTTCAAAATGTTTCACATGTTGATTTAATTTTAGAAGGAATATTCAATTTTCATTGACTGCATTTTATTTTATGTTTCTAGAGATTTCATATTAAATCAAGACTAAAGGTGATTCTAGTCTCTGAGAAAATATGCTGCACCCAGATTGGTTTTTCAAAGGAAAAAAGCCAACGAGAATTTAAATGCATAACACATTAGTCACTCTATTTATGCCAACACGTCGAACAGTAAAGGAATAAGATATTTTAAGTAAATGGTCAAGAGTTCGATTCTAAATCTTGCATGTGTAGAAATTCCAATTGAGATGGAAGCACTCGCCTTATTTTATGACCAATAAATTTTGCGATGGAAATTAGTCGCTGTTAAACGGAAATGGATGTTTTGTACCTATAAAATGATTATCAGCCACAAAAAAACAAGTCTGTATTTATTTTTTTCACTAACAATTGGTAAAACACTGACGTATACAGTTCACTTTTTGAGTTGGCCTTTCTTTAATAATGTGCCAGCCTAGAAATCTACCAAAAAAATGTAAAAACATATAGTTGTCTTTTTGAAATGGAAATTGTTTGCATTATGTTGGGTGGGAATGGAACATTGATCTCTTTATTACTCTTCTCCTAAACTTATATAGATGAGTGGGTTTTCAAAATATGTTCGGTCTTCGGTACAATTAGTTTAGTTTGTTTGTGTTTGGGTGATTTGAAAAGAAAAGAAAAACAAAATTTTTAATTATCATAATTGATGGTTGAAAACAAAAAATACTACTTTTGCATTTGATTATCATAATTGATGGCTTAATCTCTTATTTGTTTGGATCTTGCCATGTAGCTCTTCTTGTTGAAAAATGCTCTTCTCCCAACAAGATTTGCTCACTCCCAATCAAACTTTCGAAAATACCCCTAGCGTGAGTTAAGTCACGCTGAAAATTCACACTGAACCCCAGCGTGAGTTAACTCACGCAGGGTGTATAACCTACGTGAGTTAACTCACGCTGGGTTCATAACCTGCATGCAGCGTGACTTAAGTCTTGCAGAGGTATTTTTAAAAGTTTGGTTGGGAGCTTTTTGATGGGAGAAGAGCATTTTTCTAATTTGTTTGTAACGGATTTGGAATATTGGCTTGTTCAAAAAACTCTTCCACTCAAACCAACCTTATATCCCCTGTAAACACATAATTACAATGAGTATTTTCTTCTTTAGTTAAATCTTTATCCCATATCGGTCCATTTCTTCTTCCCTCATTCCTCTCACTTGTATGATAAAGTATGAAGCACGAATACGAACATTAGACACGACATAAATAATGACAAGTCGACACCACTAATAATTTGAGAAAATCACATAATTCAGTGTCCGACATCGGAACACGCCTAATCTGAAGAGTGTCTATGCTTCATAGATGGTAGATATAAGCCAAACATTTATGCAATACTATACCATTTGGAAACTCATGGTAGCATTGCTAAAAAATAGTGGTTATACCCACTAACTGTTACAATATTAGAAAACAATGTAGCGATTTATGGATGAAACCACCACCAAGTTATATTATTTAGAACACTTAAGTAGTGCAAATTAAATTACTATTTATATCTTATATATTTTTGAAGCAGTGGTGGGACATAATCACAACTCGATGTTTTGCATATTTCTCTTCACAAACGATAATAATTCTGTAATATAAGTGCACTTTCAAACATAAGTGTTACATTATCTCATATACTCCAGCACATTGAAATAACGTTATATACTAAATTATCTACATTCAATTGATATTGGAAAATTGAGGACGGAATATGTACTATTCTAATTTTGTACCCACTAATAGTGAAGAATATCAACAAATGCTATAGTTAATTTACTTGTCTCTTATATGATGTTACGCCCATAACAAGCAGTGAAATTCTCTCATTTAATTTTTTGGATTACTTTAAATTTTGGAGATTCATTCGAGCACTAAATTTTAGTTTTGTTTGAGAATAATTCCAGCTTCATAATTTATATTACAAAATATTTGCATACCCTTTTGATTCTGAAAATTAATTAAAAAAAATTAGTCCAATCAAGAACCCTTACCACTATTATCAGTGTTGTAAGATCACTCTAATCTATCAATGTCAACCTTAAAATTGGACACACTATTACTATTTATCGAACATTAAAACAGATGGATTTATATGATTATTTATAGAAATTGAACTGCACATTGAAAGTGAAGTTGGAATTAATTCAATGCAGCTGGGGGAATAAAACATGATAGGGTGTATGCAGTGAACAATGACCTTTCATACTAAGTTGGATCAATTAGAACAAAGTATCAATTATATTATTATTACATTATACATGTATCCATTCCTGTTACGAATCTAAATATATATTTTGTTCACTATTAGTACTCTATAACCTTCGATCTCATATCTTAAAAAGTTACAAAGTACTTTTCCTTACAGTTCATCAGAACAAATGCACTTCACTTAGGTCATGATTCTATTTCACATCATCGTTTATATGCAATTATATTATACGGAAGAATTTCATTTGCGAATAAATCAATTAATCAAATGACATGGACATTGTCTAGTGATGCACAGATAATAATAATACTGAATTTTTTCTTAAAATAAAAAAATATTAATGCCGAAATTTCTTGCTAACTCAACTTAATTACTTCGTTAGTTTCTTTTTAAGTGTCGTTTGATGCTTGAACATTAGTTCATATTTAACTGTCGTTTTGATACTTTTTTTTGGTCAAGTAGCATAGTGGCTAGAGCTCCCACATTATAATGTAGAGAAGTGAGGTGTCCGGGGTTCGAACCCCGGCCCCTGCATATAATATGTAATATCCCTACCAACTGAGTTAAGCTCACGGGGATTGTCGTTTTGACACTTTAATGGAAAAATTTGTCAATTGTGATATTTCTTAATTATATTCATACTTATTCATTTTCAATAAAACTAATTAATGATATGTATATGTAAAATTCAAGTTTATCTTGTGAAACAAAGTTTAAGTTTTTTTTTTTGTTTAAACTTACATGATACAAAATTTTGGTAATCATAATAATGGTTCTATGAATAGTTAAAATTCTATAAATAAAGTTATTAATATTGTTAAAAATTTCAAGTGTAAAATAGAAGAACAATTGTGATGAAAAAAACAAAAAAAACTTTATGAATTAATGTTCAAAAAGAATAAATAGTTGAAGAGAGAGGGCTCATCAATTTTATTGAAGATAAAATGTGTAAAAAAAAATATAAATTTATTGGAGATAGGGGTTGTATCAGAATTGTTTGTTATAGAAGAAAAGACGAGACGTCAAATCTATTGGAAATAAAGAGTATATCGAGAAGGAAAAAAATAATTTATTAGTAGATTAAAATAAGGGTATAATACAAAGAAAAACTCTAAACATCCATTTCCTTAATTCTAATGTACCACTCTAAAATGATGCTTAAAAAGAAACGACATAAGTACCTCCCTAGAAGTTAATTACAAGGGGATCATAACAAAAAATGTGTGTATTTAAATAGACGAACAACATATTTAAGCCATTTTTACCGGTAAAAAATATATTTAAGCCATTTTTTACTACAAGTTAATTACCTCAAGCAGTTTCAATTTTTAAAAGATTAAAGGCAATTTAATTACCAATTTTTCTTAGGAAATTATTTACCAAAATTAAAATCACAAGAAGATGGTAATCAACAACTCTATTCAACATTCGGATCACTCCCATATGCACGTATACGCTACTTTGTTGAAGAATATTTTTTGTTTAAAGATCATAGTCCTAACATTTCTTTCCAACATATACTTAGAGAAGGAAACTACTATGTGGATTTCTTGACCAAATTCGAACGCTCTTCAAAGCTAGGTGTGATCTCTTGATGTACTCCCCTATCGAAATTAAAGATTGTGTTGAGGTTTGATGCCCAGACTAAATCTTGTTCCTAGTCTTCTTTTTTTCTTCCTTTGTCATTCTAAAAAAAATAAAAATTACAAGGAGATGGTCATATATTGAAATTTTAAGCGGGAGAGGAAAGTTTGTTACCCAGCAAGAATGAAACTTTTTTTTTTGGGCCAAAGAATGAAACTTTTTTGTCGTATTGGTTGAGTCAACCATGATGTCATAAATCACCTTAGGCTACCAATTTGACCAAAAAAACATTAAATTCCCATCCTTTTAATTTTTATATCATTGACAAGCATTTTGGTCCACAGTTAGCAAAGACTCTAAAGATATATGATATATGATTAGTAGCATATACACAACCTTCTTGTAAACAGATTCATCTCAAATAAGGATTTTTAATGTGCTTAATTTTATTTTATTGATGTTATGTCGTACCTTTAATTTTAAAGTATGAGAGTACAAATTCAAAGATGTCCAAAAAATATATATAAGAATTCAATGAAAATTCAAATAGTTTTCTTTATATAAAGGAAGAGAATAGTTTACCCTATCTTGTGAGACAGGATGAGTGGAAAAGCTCTTTTCTAATCACTAAATGACAATGCTACCCAGCTCCAAGGGGGAAAAACGTATATATAAACACACATTGACACATAATACAAAATACGAAACAAACAAATATTAGGGAATAATAAGAATAGACCATATCATGGTCTATATATTCTTTATGCAATTTGCCACTTTTGACATATAATCCACTAAAAGTATAGAACCTACCGTGCCCACTGTTTTCTCAAAAACAAAAATTAAATTAGCTTGAATGAATTAATTGAAGAGCTAGCTAGCTTCTATGAGCCTGCAGTGGACCAGCAACATTTGTGTATGGCATAAAGTACTTAATACAAATATATTGGCAGAATATTTGACATGGCCACTACCTTCCTTTCTAGTTGACAATCAATAATTCCTATACACTACTTAATTTATTATATTCACAAAGAATCATATAGTAGCGCACGGAGGTTGATCTACTTAGTAAGTAGTTTAATTTGTACTTTGTAAAGATATAAGTTTAACTCGATTAAGAGTTCTACATTAGATAAGATAAGATATAAAAATACTCACCTTACAAGTTTATTCTGTAAAGATGGACTTATCCAACCAAAATCGAAAGAACTTTTGTTGTCAGTGTAAGAACCTGTGTCAACATTCTTTGAAACCCGCATTATAAAAAAGAGAGAAGCATATAGTAAATTATGAAATCAAAAAGTGGAGTAGATAGTGACACTTTTGATCTCTTTGGACTTCCCTATGCTATAAATACTTGACAACGCCCTTCTGTTGTCCTCAATATTTAGTTACCATTACCACTTGAGTTCTTGTGTCTGAGCTTTCAAAACGTGCTATAGCTACAGCCTTCTTTCCGAATAGATTTAAGCCAAATTCTCATCTCCAAAGGCACAACACAGACTAAAAGCTAGCTCTTCATAGTCATACATATGTCTTGAAAAACAAGAACCAGCACAACCTATGCAACCTTAGCCCTTCACAATCACATTCCTCCAAATCACCAAACATAAAATCACCTCTCCAACAATTTTTCGCTTAGATAAATATTAGTACGTTAGTTGTTATCTGAATCAAAAGTCTCCCACGAAAGTTGTCTTAGTACTAATTGATTCCAATTCTTACCTCAAATTTCTTGTTTTTTTCTTTGAATTAATTTTTATCATCATCATGAGCATCTCATTGTCCATGTGCAGACTAATTAGACAACCCTTAACAAGCAATGTTCAATGCAGTGGCAAAAAACTGAACATGAGACAAATTCAAAAAGAAAATGTAGTGTTGGTGATGGGAGCAACAGGAGCTGGAAAGTCAAAGCTTTCAATTGACTTAGCCAATTATTTCCCATCAGAAATAATCAACTCAGACAAAATTCAAATATACGAAGGTCTCGACATAGTAACAAACAAAATCACACTTGAAGAACAAAAAGGAATACCTCACCATATACTAGGAACACATAACCCCAGCATAGAGTTCACGTCGAATGATTTTCGCGAAAAATCAACCTCAGCCATTGATTCAATCACGAGCGGTGGAAATCTTCCGATCATCGTTGGTGGCTCTAATTCCTACCTCGAAGCCTTAGTTGACGATGATGATTACAATTTTCGATCGAGGTACAATTTTTGTTGCCTTTGGGTGGATGTTTCCATGCCTATTCTTCGTTCCTACATAAACCGACGTGTTGATCAAATGTTAAACAGTGGAATGGTTAATGAGTTGCGACCCTTTTATAATCCGAACGGGGATTACTCAAAAGGGATAAGAAAAGCCATCGGTGTTCCTGAATTCGACGAGTATTTTCGTAGAGAAAGTTATGTCGACGATGATACTAAAAAAATGTTGCTAGAAAAAGCAGTGAGTGAAATGAAGATAAATACATGGAAATTAGCTAAGAAACAACTTCGAAAAATTGATTGGCTTAAGAATGTTAAGAGATGGAACATTCATCAATTAGATGCTACACCTGTTTTTAAGAAGCATGGAAAAGAAGCTGATGAAACATGGAAGAAGATTGTTGCAGAGCCTAGTGCTATGATTGTGGCACAATTTTTATATAACTCAAGAAATCCTGCTAATGTTGTAAAACCTTCTTCCAATCTTAGAGTGCCAATTTCTCAGAGTGATCTTATGGCTACTGCAACATGTTAGATGATGATGAAATTTTGTTCAGAGAAATAATATTATTGATTATCAAATAATTGTTCCATTTTTGCTTGAGGGGGTAAGGAGAGTTTTGAACAAATAAATAAAGATGTTTCATATGTGCATACAAAAATGTATTATCTGGAATCCCATTCAATATAGAGTTTTTTGAATAGACGCAGTGTTTATTTACAGGGTTATCTAGTTGGATTTTACTATATAAAATTTATTTAGATATTTTTATAATTTTATTTTTTTTTTAAGGAAAGAAATAATTGCATTTCATTAGCTAAAATATGTCAAATACATGTAGGTACATCATCAATAACATGAGGGCTAGGATTAGACAGGGTTGCCTGAGTTAACTCATGAGCTACCCTATTTGCTTGCCTCCTGCTGAACTCAACATGAGAGTTCTGAAATCTATCGACTAACAACTGTTTACAAGCAGTGATAATACATCCAAACTCGCTACTATCATCTAAACTAGAATTGACACTATCAACAACCCTTTTACAATCAAGAACAAAATCTACATTATCAAGTTGTTGATTAGAGAGCCAATCCAAAGTTGTGTGCAGTCCAACAGCCTCCCCCACACCTATATCACAAAGAGGGGCAAACCATTATGTTCTTGCAAGAACAAAAGCACCATCGTCATCCCTAAGACACATGCCCAAACCAACTTTGTTAAGAGAAGTGGAAAAGGATGCATCAATATTGCATTTGTACCTGTCAGGTGCCGGTTTCTTCCAAACATCTTCCTCTTGTCTCAAAGGTTGAACCTGCGGAGTTATGGATTGAGTGTTGCTGCTGGACCTAATTCTTTGGGCTGTTCGCCATTCTTCAAGTACATGAGTTATATGTTGAAACATCTGCGAGTCGGTCTCAATTTGTTGCTGCCAAAGTTTCATGTTTCTACATTTTCAAAGGCTCCACATAATTGTTGCCATCAGCTCACATTGCCCTGAAGATAAATTCTGTAAAAGAGTGAAAATGAGAGCACTAATATTATAATCTTGATGGATCACCCTGTCAATTATGTCCCATAAATTTGCATTCCGCCAAACTTGTACACTTTTAGGACACTCAATAAGAATATAGATGATATCTTCATAATTATGATTACAATGAATACAATCAAGTGGGCAAGAGACTCCTCTGCTATTTAAGCGAGCACGTGTTGGAAAACAACCCTTTCATAATGATTATAAATTATAATAAAGTGACTTGATAACTATCTACCAAAAAAAAAAAATGACTTGATAACTTTGTACCAAAAAAAAAGTGACTTGATAACTATGTAAAAAACTTATAATGTTAGCTTATTTATATTTGTATACTTAATTTTTCCATACTCATTTTCTCCCAATCTCTCTTCTTATTACATCTATCACTTTACTCTACCGGACAATTCCAGCCAAATCAGAGCAAACCTTTCTCTCAATCATTTACCAACCAAGAACAAACCACAAAAGGATTGTGCATGGCACAACACTTTCTTTGGAGAAAAGTTACCAAATTTAAAAATATACAAGCAAAAAGGACTCCTTTAGTTGTACCTTCCTATTCTTAGTAATCTCACAACAATAAAAAATTGAAAATTGTTTTTCTCCCTTTCAAAATTACTCATTCTCTTGACTCAGTATGAGTTAACACTCGCTCGACATTTTTCAGTGTAGGTTAACTCACGCTGCCACTTTTAAGATCGGTTGAACCAACTTAAAAAATGATTGAACTGATCAGTGCCAACGCGAGTTAACTCACGTTGAAAAAATGTCGAGCAAGAGTTAATTCATACTGAATTAAGAGAATGAGTAATTTTAAGAGGGAAAAAAGCAATTTCCAGAAAAATTAGTTGTACCTCATAGTTGTGATCCACCGCTAATTTATACACCTCTTTAACAATATACATGTCATTGTGATCATGTCTCCACGTCCGCCTATCGCGGACTAGGATTCTCTTCTATGTCTTTTTCACTGGACCGGATGCAGTGAGAATCTCCAATGTCCATTTATTTTATAATAATTTTGACCAACTTTGATAGAGTTAAACGAATGGCTGAGATTCCACTGGACTTTCCAATCACTACAAGGAATCTTTTCCCGCCTATCACTCACATTCGCTTGCACAAAAATTAATTCCAACTCCCATTGAAAAGAGTCCTTCTCCAAGACCAACTCCCACTATCAACTTCATTGTCATAAGGCAAATTGAATAGTCTATTGTGTCTCTCACCCAACATTTTTAGGATAGAAACGAATGATATATTAATGGTATCATTGAAAAATATAAATACGCTTTCTCACAATTTAAAGTTACAACTCACTCAAAAAAATTGTTTATAATTTACAAATTAATAAATAATTCAAATAGCATACAATATTATACAAGATAATATTGTTAAACTTCTTAAAAAAAAGATAATATTGTTAAAATTTGTAAATATTTATGAAATAAAAAACATATATAAAACTTTCACATGAGAGCTTCCTTCCCCATAACCTATGTTTTTTTTGTTGTTGCGGTGTATCATCGTATCTGTCTCGGCTTATCATTGTCCTATTATCTGGAAAAAAATTGTACATCCATTCACTAAATAGCTATATATTTAGTGATTTTAAAACAATGAGCCAATGTCAACTTGCCAAAACTCCAGTGAATTATGAACCAGACATCCAATATATTATCCCATACTTTAATGGACCATCCATTGCCAATTATAAATTTAATGATTTTAAAATGGTTATGGACTAGTATACTAGCTATATATTTATTTATTTTGAAGAGAGTTATTTATGTTGTATTATTTTCATTTTTTGTGGTCTATTTTTTTTATTTAATAACAAGTGTCATCTTTTTTTTATTCTACCTTGCATGATTTCTAATACACACCCTTATTCGCAAAGCATTCAACAGAGGACAAGATTTCACCAACTTGTACATAAGAGATGTATATAACACCTAGCAGTCTTAACAATAATAAATTGACCATCATCATTTCTAATACACACCCTTATTCGCATTTTATTATCATGAGATGAGATGATATGAGATGAGAAAGAAGCATTTAGGGTACATTTTAAGATCCCTGATGGTAGTTTCTCCCATTTTTAGTTTATGGCATCACGGTATCCTTGGAAGAGTCAAGAGAAACCATATTTTGGAAAATGCATATTGTTTGGAAAATTTGATTTTGGTTTAGGGTTTTACATTCTGTTTATTTTAAGTTTTATCTTTTAAAACAATCAATAATTTGAAAAACAAAATAACTAGATTTAATATGTATGTATGTTGTCATACCACCCAATTAGAATGAATCATCTCTATTTTTTTCCTCTCAGAATCTATCATGCTTTCACATCCTCACCCTTAAATCTTCCTTCTCTATTTTTTCTCCTCGGAAGATGATGAATCATATTCCATGCTTGTCGATTATTAAATATGTATATCTCTCTTATTTGAAAGGTAAACATTAATTTGTCATATTATTAAATTCTAATCTCTTTTGCTAGACTCGACTTTCATTGATATTTTTTCTTGATTTTCTTCATTGTAAATCTTCTTTGTCTCTCATTTTCAATAAAAGATGACGATTTCAACCGGTTATATTTGCAAAAACAAGTCCCAGATTCAATGGTTGTAATTTTCTAAAAAATTTAAAAATTATGATGCAATATTTTTAGCTTTAAAAATGGAATGATTAAAATCTGAATCACCAAAAGTATTGGATTGAAATTCAAAACTTAATTTCAAAAATGAAAGAAAAAGAAACTTACAGTCAAGAATCATATGGAATTCGTACAGCTGCATACCATGTCCATCAAATCACAATAATTTCCATGCCTTTCTTTTCCGTACAATATGCAGCATGTGTGTGTGATCCTAGTCCTACTACCACCTTACCAGAGTACCAGGTTCCATCCTTAAAAAAAAAGTGGCAACTCTACTTTGTTTTTCTTCTTTTCTTTACAAGAGCTTCTTTTTGTTCCTTTTAAGTTTTAATTAATATGAGATATACAACATTTTTCCTCCTTTTGTTTTTCCCCTTTTTTCAATATTGAAAGCAAGACCAAAGAGCGTGCACCGAGATACGAATTTTGTTCTTACCACATAATCGGTAGAAAGTTCATGTGGTTGTTTAACGATGATTAATCTTCATATTAAGATGGATTCTTCTCTTTCAATGAGATTTTGTCCACACGCAAAAATTAGATATCAAATATTTGATTATTTGTTCAAAGAGTTTAAGTTCCTTACCATTGATGGTGATTTTTGTTTGTTTTTAGTAATAGAAGAAAAGGACCAAGATTTTGTTAAAAGACTAAGATATAGTTTTAATTTTCCAAGCCAGGGGTCCAGATTGTCATCTTTTTCAATACAATGCATAAACGCCTTTGGCTAGATTCATATTCGTTCCTACCCATACTTTTAGTCAAAGTAGTCCCACTGTTTATAAACATGATATTAGCCGCAATATTGACAGTTAATTTATAAATAGCTAACTTTTTTGCTTCAAAACATAAATAGCAAACTTTTTGTAAACAAAACTTCATATCAATATTTTAAAAACTGCATCAAACTATCAAATAATTATATTTTATACAACGATAATATATCTTTTTTTTAAAGAGGCCAGTGATAATATATACTAATTATAATAAGAATTATAAAAGTTATTCTTAATGTGTGTTTGAGTTATAAAAATTTGATACAAAATCTAGCATAAACTTTATCAAAAGAATGGTTATTTTTCAAAAGAGTTATTCCTAAATATTCGGTTATCACTTTATTTTTGACACAACATTCTGTTGGTACTTGCATGGTAAAATAAAACCTAAATAAATGATAATGATTATGCTAAATTAGATATTTGATTTTAACTTATTTACTATACCTTTATTTTGGTCATGTAACTAATTGTTGATATGTTTAAGTCCCTTAACAATATTTTTGTCAGTCAAACTGGTCTTCATGTTAAATTTCAACATGAGATGATTAAATTTAGTGCAATATGGAAAAATCCATCATCATTCTTAGAATTTTGGGTTAAGTTTAACTCAACTTTATAAAAGTGGCTTGATAATTACTACTATTTTATAAACACATTGTCTTGTTATATTTTATCCAATGCAAAAGACTTTAACAAATCTCCCTCACGCTCCCTTTAAAAAAAACCATCACGCTCATGACTAAAATATTTAGAGTGTGACCCATGCATGTATATGAAGTTTGACCTGATAGCGGAAATCCAATGGATATTGAATAAGTCTTGATATCATCGACAACATATATAGCGTATATTGGTTTTATTAAACAAGTAATTATATTTGTACACCCTTAATATTCATAAACTCATTCAACACGTCATTTTTTCGCTATCTCTCTCTTTCTATATCATCAACTTTTGGAGTTTGGATGTCTAAAAATCATTTTCCTTATTAAAAATAATGACAAGAACTTGTGTTTACCAAAAAGCTACATCTTGCTTAAAGATAATTCTCTCTTGGTCATGATCACAAATATCAATCACTATGCAAGTACACATAAAATATATACATCATTTAGTAAAAAAGTGTGCATAATTGCTTTAAGTTTAGACTTGTGATCACACGTCTTAAGAAATTATATTTATATAACTATTTTGCGACAACTTTTAAAAGATCCCCCCCCCCCCACTTAGAAGATAAGGGAAAAATTCCATATATTTACCTATTGCATTAAAGATTAGCATATATTTTATATTTAATATGATCAATTCGATTGAACTCAAATGAATAATAAACTACACGAATGGTTACCAAGTGTTTGAAAAACCTTTAACAAAAGAGTTTATTATCCATTTGTTATGTAAGAGTTCAGTGTTGTTAATTGCCAATAGTTTATATTGCAAGAGTTTAGTGTTGTTAATTGCCAATAGTTAAGGTAGTTAATAGTTAATAGTTATTGCAAGAGTTTAGTGTTGAAAAACCTTTAACAAAAGAGATTATTATCTATTTGTTATGTAAGAGAGTTAACCATCCATTAATAATGGATTAAATGAGTCCTCGTCCAAGCAAATTTAAAGTCAACCATCCATCAAATTTAAGGGCGGGATTTTCATGAAAGAAATTTTGCTACATTATAGTTACCAAAGTTATCAAATCTCAGATTTAAAGCTAATTCGTAAATTTAGATGCAAAATGTTTGCCAAAATCACAGTAAGAGTAAAACTCAATGTGTACACCAACACTATTATCGTGTATATTGCAACACCTTGTCTTATGTATCTCAACGTGCACTTGCGTCATTTCTCCGCATATGTCCCCTACAAGGTTTCTAAAGAATGATGTATCCAATACAATAATGCCCTTGATGGTGTGCCACACATAGGAAAGGAGATATGGACACTTTTTTTTATTCTTTCCTTTTCACTATTACGAAGGGTCACATTGTCTGTGTTGTTACACTGATTTGTCCACATGAAATATGTGAAGTAAATGCCCCAACCTCCCTAGTCCCTACAAAAAGAGAGGAAGAACAATACCTTTTTTTGTGAACTGCATTTCATGATGATGGTGGGGCAAAAAGATTATATGTTTACTAGCATAGAAAGAGCTTTTCATAATACAGTAATAGTAATGCTGATGTACTAAGCTGGATTTTGTTGGTCTTTTGTATTGTATCATAGTGATATTTTAGAGTTTATTAGACCTAATAATAAACTATAGTGACATAGTGGTTCTTTTTTTGTCCATGCCCCAAATTAAATTAAATATAAATAGTATAAGCCGCAAAACCTACAACAATATTTTTTTTTTCTTCATGTGAGTGCCACAGCTCACTTTGTTTTTTCTAACCTCTGACAGAACAACAATTGGAAATTAAGTCAAACAATCAACAAGAGCTTGCTAAATAACAAGGCTAGGAATCAGAAAAGATAACTACAACTTCAAGCTATAATAATACCAAACACAACATCAGATTCTTTTCCACTACTACACTTGTTTAGTGGCATCACCATTTGTAATTTTGCCCATCATATTGGTCCACCACATGAGTAGGTGACTGTACAAGATTCTCCAATGACGACTGAGTACTGATGCAAAGGTCTTGTGAGGAAAGGAGGCAACATAACTAAAAATCTCACACACGCATCGACTGTCTATTTTTCTAGCCCAACGAGCGGCAACAGTTATCTCTTGTGGGGTACCACGATGTTTGTGTCTGTGGTCGTGCTTGTGGTGGTGACTCTGGTTTCCCTTGTCATCGTCAGGGGATGACGGAGAAGGTGGAGGTAGGATCGGAGGAGCTGGTAATCCTGGAGTGTAAGGTAAAATTCAACAAGCATCGCCTACTAGTGCTAGTTGGGTGCACAAAGTGGACGAAGGGCTGGTGGTGGCGGCTGAATAATCGGAGGGCAGATCTGGCTCTCCATTTTTGGCGCAAATGCAAGAAATGTGAGAACCAGAGTTACCGAGTTAAAAATATTGATTCTCTTCTTATTGTGGCTCTTTCTAGTTACTTTTTCTTATACTATACATCTCAATATGAAAGTACTTTAATGTTCACACTGGCTCCTTAGAAGTAGAATTGCTTAAATACTAGCAAAGTCATTAAATTGTTTACAGTAGGTTGTTTATGAAGTGAATTACTAATTACTACTAATATATAAAATGTAACTACCAAGACTTATACCAAAATAAAATAAAATAAAATAATGTAACTACAAGGAGAATGCGGTTAGGCGCTGCTTGCTTGCATTTCTCATTCATTTTGTGTGATGACTTTGTACTTGTAGGTAAGTACAAACTATTTTAGATGAGGTTTCAAGTCACCAACATTGTTCCTGAACAACTCTTTTAACAATGTTGAGAAGTGTGGCAAAGGATGTCTCAGATTAGTGTAAATGGATAACATGTAAATTTTACATGGGAGGAAATCAACTGGAGGACTTTTCAAGCAAAAGATCCATACATTAGAAGATATAGAGTGAGAGAGAGAGAGAGAAACACAAATATCCAATGAAAACAGACAAACTTAGGAACCTTCAAAAAACATGTCTTTATTTCTACTGCTCACATCCTCCCAAGTTCATGCCTTCACTCACCCTCAAAAGTAACCACATAAAACAAAGTTTTTATGATACAAAATTTTATGATGAATCTACATAGCTTTCACACTGTCTGTCAAAGTACAGAGTGCTTCAACTTTCCAATAACTTCAACAAAGATTGACCAGAGGACATGCAAAAAGATTTCTAACTTTATTCTACTGTAAAGTAAAATTAATAATACATAACAGCTCATTATAATAAAAATAAAATTGTAAAATTTAGAACCTTCAAACGGCAATAAGATGCCAGCTCAGATGGGAACAACAGTTTTCTTAAATTAACATTCATGGTGTCATGAAAAATTTAAGCTATTTACACCTTTGATCAACTTGTTTCCAGTGTTTCAAAAAGCAAATACTTCATTGCAGCTCTAAGATGATTTGGATGGAGAACATGGTCATCATCCAACAATGCAGAGCTCATTTGCAAATGTGTACGTGTTTCTTTCGCTTCGAATTATCAGAAGAAATCCAGCATTAGATTCCTCCAACAGAAATTCAGTGTTATCTTATTTGAACTTCAATGCATGATTGGTTTGATACCAAAAGGATTATCCGGATTTTGGAGCACCATGTCCTTAAATTCCTAAAGTCCAAAGCACAATGAGTTAGACAAAGACACATTTAAGCCCATTCACAGCCTACCTTGATATACCCTAATTTTGTAAGTTTTTCATGCATTTATTTCATAGGTAGATAAAGTACATATTAATACAGTCCAATTCATGCTACAGGCAATTTTATGATGGAAGGGTGGCCTTGTTACCAATCATCTTCCCAACAATTTCAAGTAATAATCTTAAAATGGAAATTATAATATTTCAAGGAATGTGGTGCAAGCAATACTTAGAATTCTGCAATTTCAAAAATCAGGTTGACCATTAATTCAATTCTGTAATTTCAGAAACAGGTTGACCATTAATACTCCTGCAAATAAAAGGAGGTATAATTTAAACATCCATCAATCCTCCTCTACCAAGAATACAATAGTAAGCACAGGAAATTGGTCTCAACAACATAAGTTTGGGCAAACAAACTTTGATCTCTAGATATAATATAGCTAAGCCTAAAAAAAATTTACTGAAGCATTTTTTAGTAACAGGGTACGAAGAAGTGGCCATTCAATTTTTCGTAAAATAATTCATAAAGATCAACAGTCATAATAATAAAAAGCAAGTAGAAATGTACTCACAAACCATGATCAAGCTTTTTTCTCCTAAGAAATTTCCAGATTGAAAGCTTTTCACATAGCTAATAGCCGATTTTATATTATTATTCAGCAACTCTTGTGGCTACAAGTTCCATATCTTGCTTAATTTTCTCTTGTTTCAACTTCAACTGATCTGCTCTTAGCCGCCAACCCTCCTTCAGCAGCTCAGCAAATCTATTTTTTATCTGAAGCAGTGGATCAATGTCAATCAACTTATCCCCTTCATATGCTTCTCTCAACATTGCAGTTTCAATCCCACCTTTCAACGACATATAGAATATACCCGAATGCCTGGTAAAAGCGCTTGAAAATGCATTCGAAAACCTATACTCATTGCAAAACTTTCCAAGAATCGGCACCGGAATCCTCTTATACAACGAAAGAGAAAGCAATTCATGGAACACCCCAACAGACCTCTTCTCCATCTCTCTAGAAGCTTGCTCCAAATGAGAAACATCCTCATAAGGCGAAACATAATCAAGCTCCATCCAATCCCTAATCCACTCCCTCATCTCCTTCTTCAACACAAACCCTGGAGGAAGCTTTACATTGAAACTAGGTCTAACCCTAATCCCAGTAGCCCTACTTTCCTCTTCAGCCCTTCTCTCAATAACAGATTTTGCAAACTCAGGGTTCCAATTAACCAATTCAAGAAAAGATTTTCCCTCCCCAGGTAAACCAGTTAACCTAAAATATTCCGGATACCTTGGAACCAAATCAACTAAAAAATCATTAGGGAAACCAAATTCCCTCTTCACATGAAGCAATTTATCAGCACTAACAACCTTATCCTTTGACATCATCAACAATTTACACAACTTTGAAACAATTAACGGCTCATTCTCCTTATAAATCCGTTTCTCTTCCTCCAGAAACTGAAGGAGATGATCGCTGACACGGAGAAATTTCACAGGTTCGGTTTTGGGTTTTATACGATCATAGTACATGTCAAATAAAAAAGGATTTTGATTCAAAAAGGTATCAATTTTAACCTTGAGCCGCATCCTTTGGCGGCGTTTCTCAAGATAACGTAGAGGGATGACTTGACCTGGTTCATTGAGAACTTCTTTGACGACACGGGCACATTGCTTGAAGCGTTTATCTTGTTCTATGGCTTGGTCTAGTGATTGGTCCTTGCGCCATACTACTTTGAGACTGGATATAAGTCTTGTGTGAACGTGAATGTTGAGATTGTTGTTGAGGTAGTAGCAGGAGGTAGTTTGAATTTTTGTCTTGGAAAACATGTCTTCAGCTTGAGCTAGAGCTAGAGCTAGAGGAAAGAATTATGTTAGCCATAGTTGATAAATAATCATATAACATTGTCATTTTTGACTAATACATAAACTTATGCATTAATAACACAACTTAGCCACTACATAAACATAAACACATTGCACATTAATTGTGTTGTGACATTTCAACAAATACCTTGTTTGCAAAATTCAAGCGTATACCAAAAGAGTAACTATATACCCATCAAAACCACATGATACAATGTGAAGAGGAACAGAGCAGATGCACATAAAAAAAAATGTATTCACCAAAAGCAAAAACACAAAATTTAAATTTAACCAGTTCAACAACTTACTGTTCCTCAGGGGATAGTCGCACACAGTGGAGAGTGGAGACGAGAGTCGCGGCGGAAATTAAAGGAGACCACGGCACGACGGGGCTCGCTGGCTCACGGCGGAATAGAGACGGCCACAGCTGAGGACGAGCGGAGGGGTTTATGTAATTGAAACATTATGATTTTAAAAGATTATTTTATAATAATAAAAAATGGTTTAAATATGTCGGTACATGCAATTTTAAGACCATTTCTGGTGAGAGGGTCCTAAACTTAAGACCCAACTCCGGTATCTATTAGGTATTTATTGAAAGAATTTCTTTTTGGTGTCTTATAAAAAACCTGCAAGTAGTGTATAAAGAAAGTTTTATTTTTTAACAAAACTCATTTAAAAAAGGTTTTAATATTTGTATATACTCTTCTTAAAAAATTAAACATATATTCATTGATACTTTGAAATTTGTGAGTCATCGTTAGAGTTGTTAAACAGACTATCGACTTGTTTAAGAGTGACTATCGACTTGTTTAAGAGTTTAAGACCAACTCCAACTTAATCAAACCATCCCCGAAAACGCTGTTAAAATATGAAATCTAAAAAAACTACCTCAACCAGACTCTATACGGGTTGCGTACTAAACGGCTGGTCCTGACATTTTTTTTTTGAAAAAAATTATAAAATAGTTCAACAAAAATTCTTATAAATAATATTTTTAATAGATTTAAATGTTATCTCTTTCTCTTTAAAAAAAAATATATTACCTCTTTCAAAAAAAAAATTAAACACTACCTAGCACCAAAAAATATTAGAAACATTTTTGTTCAAAAATCACAAATTAAAACGACCAAGAAAACAATGTAAGATAATAAACCGTATATGTTATGGTTTTTTTTAGGAACGTACATGTTATGCAGGGGTGGCTTTGAGCCCGGGTTGAGGGGGCAATAGCTCAGGCACCGTAATTTTAAGGGCATCAAATTTTTTTTACTACCTGTATATAGAAGGGTCTAAAAAAAAATCAAAATGTTA
>Ga0315915_1000257_pt1 | contig 48786 bp, 28 predicted proteins | sample MpolbnodulesMG_FD_207738 | JGI IMG/M metagenome (GOLD analysis project Ga0315915, IMG submission 207738) | Medicago polymorpha root nodule microbial communities from Los Angeles, California, United States - branched nodules | ecosystem: Host-associated > Plants > Roots > Nodule | place: USA... | reverse complement strand
TTGACATTTGCCAACCAAGAAAAAAAACAAAAACCAAACCAAACCAACTAAGATACAGACAATAACATGCAACAAAATTTCAACCTTAATTTGTCTCAAACATGACACCAACCACTTCTTCCATGTTCCTGTCTCTTCCAACTCTTTGCATGTTTCTTTCTCAATTTTCACCTTAATTCCCTCACAAATATTATTCCATCCATTTTTTCTTCTCCAAAATATTGTCTTCCAAGAAACATGGGTGGCTGTTGCAGCCACGATGTTGCTCTTAGAGGAGGAGGCAGAGTGGAAACCGAGGTGAACGATGGAGAATATGAATATGATGATAGTGAAGATAATAATATTAATAATAATGATGCTGTCACGTATCAAAATGATGGAGCTATGGTTAGATTAAGAGGTTTTTCTAAGCTTGTTTCAATGTATACACAACAGGGTATGAAAGGTGTTAATCAAGATTCAATGACTGTTTGGGAGGTAATTATAATTAAGATTATCTTAATCTTATTGTTTTCATTTTTTATTTTGTTTATGATTTGCTTATTTCCATTAATTTTGATGAATTTTTGTTTTTGGTTGGTTTTCTTGATTTTTCAATCAATTCTTGTGGGTTGCTAGTTTTCTTTGATCATGGATTTTTGTTCCATTTTAATTTGATTAATCATCAACTTTTGATGAATTTCAAGGATAATATTGTTGTTGGAACATTGCTTTTTTGCTTTAATAACAATAATTATCAATTATCAATTCGTGCAATTATAAATTAATTTGCCAATAATGTAATTGTCAAGATTTGCAAATAAATCAAATTCAACCATTGATAATACAAATTTGTCTCTTACCTTTAGGAATTACTGATAAAATTCTTCATTAAAAGCCTTCTCTTGGCATGGTAGATTTCCTTACCTGTATGGTTCTAGCAATAATGATAGAATTAGGTGATTTTATCTTATGGACTTTATTATTAGATTATGGTGATGCTTGTTAATTGATGAAATGTAATTTGTGGCCATGATTAATGTTGAATAAGCTTTATATTATTAGGACTATTGTGGAGAAGAAGGCATGGTCTTCTGCGGCGTGTTTGACGGTCATGGTCCTCTAGGCCACAAAGTTTCGCAATTTATTCGCGACAATCTACCCTCGAAACTATCTGCAGCTATCAAAATGGCACAACAGAAGGCCAACAAATACTATGATGCTAATGATGCAGATACCGACAATTTTGATGATGTCCAACACAATAATAACCGCATCAACAACATATCCCTTGCTTCATGGGAAGGATGTTTTCTGAAATCCTTTGACGAAATGGATGATCATCTTGCTCGGGAAGTTAACACTGATAGCTATTGCAGTGGTTGCACAGCTGTAGCTTTAATTAAACAGGTATGTAACCGTGTAACTAGATAATATTCGCAATTGCATAAGGTAAGAAATCACGGTCGCATCACATTTTCAATATCGAAGAGAATCATAGTCAAATGTATGCAATCACAGAGACATCATAAACATCTTTTCATAACTAAACTAATCGCTTTTACCCTATAAATTGCAGGGTGACCAGTTGATAGTTGGAAATTTGGGCGATTCTCGTGCAGTTCTTTGCACAAGGGATAGAGATCAACTTATTGCTGTTCAACTTACCGTTGACTTGAAACCGGATATTCCAAGTAAGTATTGGTCTATCGATATTGACATCAGTTCTCAAGTATTATACAAGCCTATCAAATCTAATTGTAATTTTATCAATGTTTTTCAGGTGAAGCTTCGAGAATCTTTAGCTGTGAAGGAAGGGTTTTCGCTGCAGACGAAGAACCAGATGTGTACAGAATATGGATGCCTGATGATGACTGTCCTGGATTAGCTATGTCAAGAGCCTTTGGAGACTTTTGTCTAAAAGATTATGGCCTCATTGCATCTCCAGATGTGTTTTATAGAAAAATTACCAAGCAAGATGAATTTGTTGTTTTGGCAACTGATGGGGTAAGCATTATCAGAATCTCAACTTTCAACCCTAGATATTTAATTCTAAGGTTGAAGTTAAATTATATTTACTTATCGAAATTGTATCTTTGAACTCTTATCCTTTCTTTCTTCGGATACACAATTGTTATGTCAGCTTTGAGATTTTGAACCGTGCATGGATCGGATCTCTTTCTAAAAACACCTTCGGTGTCTGTTAGCTCACAAAACCGGTGTCATTTTTTTAACAGATATGGGATGTGCTGACAAACAATGAAGTAATAAACATAGTTGCTTCAGCGCCAAGAAAGTCAATAGCAGCGAAGGTGTTAGTAAAGCGCGCTGTTAAAGCCTGGATGTATAAGTATCCTGGATCGAAAATAGACGATTGTGCAGCCGTATGCTTGTTTCTTGATGATCAACCTATTTTATCACATTCTCAATCAAGTTTCAAGCACTCTAAAAGTCGACATCGTCGCAGTAAGCACTCTAAATCCCATCGAAATGAAGACAATGAAACTGTTGCTGGAAAAGTTGGAATGGAACTGGATGAAGAATGGAAAGCTCTTGAAGGGTTAGCTAGGGCAAATTCAATATCAAAACTTCCAAGGCTTGCTAAAAATATGAGTAAAAGACAATCATCTAAGCACCTTAATGGAAGTTGAAGGCATTGTGATAAGCTCTAATAAGTGGTCATGTTTTTGAACCTAAAATGTTGTATATTTAGGTGCAAAAAAATGAGGTTGAAGAATTTAGAACTTATTGGGGTTGACTTAAAACATGGAGTGAAAAATTTGAATTTAATGATGAGGTATATTCAAAAACTCATCTAGTTTTTCACTCAAAAATTTAGGGGATACCAAAAATTTGCTTATACCTCAAAAGATGTAATGGCTATGCCTTCTTATCAGACATTAAGGGACCATCATTAACTAATTATTTACCATTATCAATGTTATCAATAGCAATATTTATGACTTATCTGCTATATAGAATGATGGTTTATTTGGAAAGTGAGTTTTAATGTAAGCTGAAGTAGCTGTAATTTGGTTCCAAATTCTCTGTGTTAGATTTGAAAATGTGCAGAATGGTATTTGAAAACATTTAAAATACCTCATGATTTTTAACAATTTATTTATTTTGTAGTAATCATTTTGCAAAACAGTCCTAGGTTTAAGAGTGCCGTGGCTCGTACAACACGTGTCAGACGGCAAATGAACTAAAAAAAAATTTAACTTCAATACACCTCTAACACTCCTGAAACACAACTACAGAAAATTGCACATCTAGTCACACATTGTGATAATCATTAATCTTTGATTAAAAATTTTGGATAAAAAAGCACACTTTTTTGTGTGGTGAATCAACTTTTTTTCCTTAAATCAGAATCATATTTTATGCTAATATGTAATAGACATAATAAAGAAGCTACAATTTATGCATAAGAAATATATGCTTACAGAGTTCTTTCACCTTGATGTGTTACAAGCTATTTTAACTCATTTTTATAAACTACTAGTAAATTAAACTAATGCTACCAAGTGCCTTGCAAACAAAGGAAAGAAGAAAAAAAAAGATGAACACTGTAACTTGATGCAAGTGTTGTTGTCTAATCTTCATGGTCCCAGATATCTTCTACACTCTTCAATGGCCCTTCACTCTTGTTCACAAAGAGGTCTTCACCATCCAAGACTCTCCTCTGCATGCATAAATAACCAATGAAAGTGGTCGAATTTCATTCAACCGAATGATGAGTTCTAATTAGTATTTTTCTATAGAGTGAAATTGCAAATCGGTCCTCAAAATGGTAAACATGACTCAAAATAGTCATGTAAGCAAGCTTTTATCATTAGGAATCATGATGTGACACGCTTAACGTTGATCCCACATAAATGTCATCACATTGCGAATTGACGTGTCTATGAAGTTTAGGTTTCTTACGGACTGATTTGCCAATAATTATCGACAAATTTGTTCCTAAGAAGACCTGAATTTCATAGGCACTAGTGGGATGACGTTAATGTGAGATCAACATGCAATGTAGCATATCCAGTTAACGTGGCATGTCATAGCTCCAATAGTAGAAGTCAACGGATGGACCATTTTGGATGAGATTAACAATTTTAAAGATCTATTTATCAATTCAGAACTATTTCGACCGATGCTTGGACCAATTTGCCTATTCACTCTTTCTACAAGACTAATGTGTTCTAATTATCATGCATACACAATTGCTATTACTGTGACCTACCTGATCTGGTATTTTGCTAAGTTTGTTGAAGTCATTATCTGGAAGTTCCCAATTGAAGACAACCACATTTTCTTTGATCCTATTTGGGTTGGTTGATTTGGGAATGACACTTGTCCCTCTCTGGATGGCCCACTTCACCAACACCTGCCCTGGACTCTTGTTCAGCTTCTTGGCTATCCTATCAACCGTTTGATCATGGATGAGATCTCTCCCACCATCTTGTGATCCAAGTGGTGAATAGGCCTAGATAGCAGCATTTTCACAATTCCAATCAATAACCTCAATCACAAAACCATATAAACAAATGAAGAAAATCAAATTAGGAGTGTAGTAATCAGGTTTTAAACAAGGTTTGTGTACGCGGTCTGAGCCACATAACACGGCAGCAATTGAAGTCACAACAATTTCATTTGACCGCAATTCTCTGCGGTACCAAAGATCACGACACAAGAGTTGCCATGACCTTTATTTAAAACCTTCATGTAAATTACCGTGACATGGATGCCATTCTTCTTGCAAGCCTCGAGCATCTTATCGTTTCTCCACCCAGGATGCATCTCCATCTATCAGAAAACACCATATACACAAACCATTGGAGTTGTTGTTTTTTCTAATCAATACATAAATTAATGTAACTTAGAATCTACTTAAGCTTAACTACTTTCATATGCAGCTATAATTGTTTGATTAAGTTGTTTATCCGAGCAAGAGCATAGAACTTAAGACATTAAATGAATCTTTGTAGAATAAATATAATTTTACCTGGCATACAGAAGGCATAACTTGAGCAATATTGACTAGCTTGTCAAGTTTAGTAAGAGTGAAGTTGCATATTCCAATGTCTCTAACAAGATTTTCCTTGACAAGCTTCTCCATTTCTCTCCAAACTCCTTCCATGTCAAACTCCGACACTTCTCCTGCTTTAGGAGGCCTGCTTGCCCCATCTTTCAACATAAATGGCCAGTGAATCTGCATAACGTTCATCATGAATGAAAGAAGTAGAAAAATAAAGATGGATTATTTTGAGATTAAAAGAAAGGTTAGTAATTAATTACCAAGTAAAGATCAAGGTAGTCAAGTTGGAGTTCTTGAAGGGTATTGTTGAGGGCAGGTCTTACCCTTTCAGGGGTCAAGTCAGTGCACCTAGCATAGCAGCCATAGAATTTCACACCAACAAATTCAATTGAATCAACATAAAGACCTAAAGAGTATAACTATTAACATCTATTGATTATGTAATTAGTTACATTATTACCATATCTTGGAGGTGATAAATAGATCCTTCCTTTCCACTCCTGCTTGCATGGCAGATTGAAGTGCATGTCCAACCTATTTAGTAGGACAAGTAAGAAGTGTTATATAAATAAATTAATCAATTGATTATGTGGGTTAGTATTCATTATTAATTAATTACTAAAAAATTTGTTTGTAAATGCATTAATTAGAGATTTGTTCACCCTCGTATATAGTACTACGATCAATCCTTCCTAAACTCTTGGTTGACATTTCTTATCTATCTCTTTTATTTTACCATGATATTGGCACAAATTTGCTAAGTGGAGGCGACTAATCTACGTCGGAGAATCTGTGAGACACACAAGATTGGTTCTCCCCTCTCAACCGAATTTTTTCAGTCCGCAAGAGCCAAGAATCGAACCCTGACCACCACATGGTAAGGGGCCAAGTCCCTTAGCACTTAGACTAGTTGGAACAATCCATTGTTGGTTCCTCATCTATCTCTCTATATGAAACTAAGGAGTTTAATAAATATACTATAATCTTGTATAATAGTATTAATTCAGATCTTTCTTTTTTGAATTTATATCTAGAATCAACAAATTAAAACTTATAAGAAACAGAAAGCATATGATATATACCTCTTCTTGAACTCCATATTGAGCAGCAGTGTCAATGTGTCTATAACCAGCCTGCACACAAAATTCACAATTTTCATTTTTCTCTACAAAAACTATATAAAATTCATGAATGAATTATACAATGATCTCAAAAAATTATCACAATATGTTATACTATTAGTTACCTCAACAATGGCTGTGAAGACAGAATTGACGGCTTGTGAACCAGATTTCCATGTACCTAATCCAATAGCAGGTATGCTATGTCCACTCAACAGATCAAATGACTTTGTCTTTGGTTCATGTGGCTTAACTGTTTGTGCCATCTTTAATAAATTCAATGCTTTCTAAGATATTGTTGATTTGTTTCATATGATATTGAAATGATAAAATTATAACCAAAGACTCTTTGTGGAATAAGCGGACATGTAGGAAGGAGTTCATTGAGTAACAAAACATGATACCTATTTGCATGCTAGATAGTAGACACGTTCCTTTCTATTTTGGTCTACGTGTTCTCTTCCTAACTCCTTTCTTCTCTTCATCTCACACATCACTTTTTTCTCAACTTTATAATATAACTTTCCACATGTCAATTTCATTATACTCCCTCCCAAACCAAACTTGCCTCTATGTTTATTTGAACAAAGTCTTGTTTGGATAAAAGTTCAATTGCTTCTTGTCTTGTAACTATTCTATCTATTCAAGTGTGGCCCTGGGCACGGCGAGGGACAGCTGCCCAGCGTACCATAATTTTAGGGGCATGAAAAAATATATTTTTACTATATATGTATGTATGTATACTCCCATAAAAAAATGTAAAATGTTAGTTGCTGATAAAATTACAGGGGTACTACAAAGTCAAAACTAATAAATAATGTGAATAAATGAAATTAAAATAAAATCAGTGAACTATATATACCAAAAATATTAATTACATCCATAATTTTAGCAGCTAAACTGATGAGTCATGAGTGAAAAGCAAGTGAATAATTTAATTGAGGCACTAAAATTAAAATAATGATATGGAGTGTTATGAATAATAAAGAGTCATATTTTTTGCTTTTGCATATTAAAAGTCATAATATTTTACTTAGTTTATGAGTTTCTTTTCTTTCTAATTCTTATTCTTATTCTTATTCTCTATGACTAATATCTCCATCTCAATTTGTAAACAAAAACAACTCTCCATCTCATTTATGCAACTATTAACACAACAATCAATTGCCAAAAGAATAAAAGAATAATTGTCCTATACCATTGATCATAACTTCATAAGATAGGAGTAGGTGTCAATTGCAATTGTCAAACAATTTATTTATTATTTAATAGTCAAACGAATTTTCACTTCTGAGGAATCAACATTGAATAATGAAATGTTGTGATGATATAAACATTGAATTATGATCCATGTATGTTGTTTTGATAAACATGTTGTCTTTATTTAATTAAACTAGTCGAGTGAAGTCTAGACTCTAGAACATGGATCCTAGCATAGAGCTAATTGGTTCACATTTCAAAGATTCATACTTATGTTCTTCTTGCACAATGTCAAATGACATGTTTAATAGTCTTTCCATTCATTTTTCTTAATCTTATCATTTTTTGTGGATTTTTTTTATAAGGGCATCACTCTTTTGATTCGCTCAGGCATCTAAATTTAAAGGGCGGGCCCTGTATCTATTCTATAACAAAGAAAGTATTTTTTTAGGAAAAAGTAAATATTTTATTGTATAAGTTATAATCTATTTTCATAAGTTATCTTGAAATGTTTATGAAAATAAGTTTTAAACAACTTTCCTTTAAAAAAAAAAAGTTTTAAACAACTTGTGAAATATCGTAAGGTATTTTTATAAACTCTTCAATACAATCTTGCATGTAGAAAAATCATCTTAAACTCAAATAAGTCAATCAACACACTTATAAAAAAAATAATCAAAACAACTTGTAAAATATAAATAAACATTATTAACTTCTCTCATAATATGATAATTTTTATAAAGTATGTCTCATTTGATTTGGATTTTATTTATTTATTTTCAAGGAATAGATTTATTAGTTATGATTTTCAAGTGTAAAATTATTTTATGAGTTGCGCGTCACGAGGTCAGAAGGAATTATGAGGTGTATTCTCTCGTCGCAACCTCTGTTGCGATATGAAGAGAATGGAAACGTTCGTCTATAAATAATAAGCACATAGGTTACTGGAAGGAAAAACAAACATTTTTTTGACAAGTAGACGAAGGTATAAACACGATGTTGGAAGGTTAGTTAGGAGTAGCTAGAGAGTCATCAGGAGCTAAAGAGTCATCATCATGTTATTTTTAATTTATATTTTCCTTTTCATATTCAATAGTTTATGTATAGGAAGCATGAATAGTTAATTTTCTAGGTTAAATCATGAAAGGAGAAACTTTTCTGAAATTGTTTGATCATGTAACTTTTATTGTCCTATGAATACAGTTGATGCTTTGATTTTAGTCGGTTGAATTTATTCTTACTAATTTTTATGCGTTTGCGAATGTTCATAAATTGATTTATGTCTAGATTACTACTAACTCTAGTTTTAGGGTTTGACCTAATTTAACTGTTCAACTTTTATTAGCTTTAGAAATATTCTAATAATGTCTTGTGATAATAATTTGGCATTCATTCAAACCTCGATTGATTATGGACTCAGTTAAGACATTAGGGTTCCATAACCAGTGGAGAGTGTTAGTGACCCAGACATTGGTATAACTATTTATTCAAATATCGTAAAATCGTGCTATCTGGACAACTGAGTTCATAGTATTTAGTTGCCAAATACTTAAGAGAAGGAAATTTAACATGATCCGGTTGTTTTAACCTATTTTCCTAAGTCAAGTCAATCAAATCATTACCAAGTGCAACCCCCACAATCTTTAAAGAGGAATGCTAACAACACGCTTTTCAATACAGTCTTTTTGATTGGGTAAAACTCACATGGTAGTTCCTTAATAGGGACTCCTTAAATTGACCCCACGTTACACATCACTTATTTATAATATTTTAATAAAAGTACTTATTAAGGACTCAATGACTCAAATGGAAGTACACTAATAAGAACTCCAATGAAAAGTACTTAAATAGGCTCCACTAACTTTACTTCATTAAACAAAAATAATTTATTTATTTATTAAATTATAAATTACCTTGTAATGTTTAATTATAATCCTTAAAAAAATTAAATTATGAAATATTTATTTATTTGTATGAACTTAAATTTCTGCCACATTGGCTAACAATATGAAAATGGAAAAATTAACATTACAAATTTTACATTCCTTCGTTAAAAAATAATAATAATAATAATTTTCATGAATTACATTTTATTTAAAATGATGACAAATAGATAAAATAATATTTAAAACAACTATTAATTATTAAAATATTACTTTTTTTGTAAGTGGGACCAAATAGTACATATTTCATTACTGCTTTGAAATGTGGGATTCGTTAGTTGTTTAGGAGAGAGAGAGATGGTCCTTATATAGTTGCATGGTCTTTAATGAGGGACTTTTTTTTCTTCCTCTAATGGGATTCTTAACAAGAAGTGGTCCTTATTAAGTAAGGATCTTCCATTCAAGATGCTCTTATAGTCGAGTAAAAAAACATAAACAAGTCCATTGGTAAAAATAAAAAAAACTGACAAACGAATGTTTTTTAGATAAGTTGAGATAGGAATATGTATAAAATATCATATATTTTTTTGTACCTACATACCCAACTAATAATTTAGACACATTATGTCCATACTCTAGATAAAAATTGGAATGTGTTTTATTGGTTATGTTGTCTCGGAAAAGGATTATCTCCATTGAAGTTTTTTTTTCGTTTTCTTAACTATTACTCGTTTCAATTAAAGTTGTACATGGTCGATTTGAAGTGGATTTGACTAAAATTGAAACCCAAACTATGTAGGGAACTCCAGGTTGGATACGAGGGAAGAATCATCAACTACATGAGTGTTTTTCTTTAGATCCTCTCAATATCTCGTACGTAGACCTACTAAATACACATCTGGAAATCATCTTGCCGGATATAAAAAAAATGATGACAAATAATAATAATAATAATTTGTATGAATTACATTTTATTTAAAATGATGACAAATAGATAAAATAATATTTAAAACAACTATTAATTATTAAAATATTACTTCTTTTGTAAGTGGGACCAAATAGTACATATTTCATTACTTCTTTTAAATGTGGGAGTCGTTAGTTGTTTAGGAGAGAGAGATGGTCCTTATATAGTTGCATGTTCCTTAATGGGGGACTCATTTTTCTTCCTCTAATGGGATCCTTAACAAGAAGTGGTCTTTATCAAGCAAGGATCTTCCATTCAAGATGCTCTTATAGTCGAGTAAAAAAACATAAACAAGTTCATTGGTAAAAATAAAAAAAACTCACTAACGAATCTTTTTTAGATAAGTTGAGATAGGAATATGTATAAAATATCTTCTTTTTTTTTTGAAAGAATATATTTTTTTGTACCTACATACCTAACTAATAATTTAGACACATTATGTTCATACTCTAGATAAAAATTGGAATGTGTTTTATTGGTTATGTTGTCTCGGAAAAGGATTATCTCCATTGAAGTTTTTTTTTCATTTTCTTAACTATTACTCGTTTCAATTAAAGTTGTACATGGTCGATTTGAAATGGATTTGACTAAAATTGAAACCCAAACTAGAAATTTTTTTATATCGACCTTGTATGCAAAAAAATTCCAAATCTGACCCCTTATCAGATTTATTTCCCAAAATGACCCACTTTTTTTTTTTCGTTTTTTATTTGTCGTTTTCCTCATTCCCGCCATTTGAAACGGCGGGAATGAGCCCCCTCTCTAACACATGTCTGCGCGTGACAGGTTCTGCATGTTTGACTTTCTTTTTTTTTTTAATTTCTTTTTCATTCCCGCCGTTTGAAATGGCGGGATTGGATATTTGATTTTTTTTCTTCGTTTTTTGTTGTTTTTGGGCAACATATGTTTATTAAAAACACAAATAATAATAAATAAAAACATATTAATGATAATGATGATAAATATTAATTTATACATTTAAAAACACTAATTATTTTATTCATAAGAAATAAAAATAAAAACTACTTTCTCCACGGCATCCATTTCCGCCAATGTAGGATGGAGACCTTAAGAATGTAGTAAATAATATGGGTAAAAATATTATCTTATGACATTGTTAAGTCCAACACCCATCATGTCAAACAGTTTGACCGAGACAGGTATACCTTCTCAGTTCGTGAGACCATCAACTACAGGGAGGGAAGGCCAATGGGAACTTTCCTACAAGCGGGGTGATGTGATTGTGCGAAATATCAAGTTTTTTTTTTGAAGAAGCTAAATTAGCCCACCTAAATTGGCACCGTAGAGAATCAAACTTGAGACCTCGAGGAGGAGCACACTCCCAGATCCCAAGCCAATACCACTAGGCCAACCCAAGTGGGCGAAATATGAAGCTTTACATTTGCCTTGTTCCCATGTCATAGCCGCGTGTTCTTCATTTCACCATGACAAGAGTTATTGGTCCCCATACGACGGTCCCATTCTTTGCCATAATCCAAACATGTGAAGACTAAAGAAAGGTTGACCCAATAGTACTCACATAAGGACTGAAATGGACGAGGAGGTGGTAGAAAGGACTCCGACACCAAGACAGTGTAGGTTGTGTCGGCATACCAGTCATACTAGGAGAAATTGTCTAAGTATAAATAACCGGTAGTTAATAATTGTCTGAGTATACATATGTTGCCCAAAAAAACAAAAAGCGAAAAAAAAATCAAATATCCAATCCCGCCATTTCAAACGGCGGGAATGAAAAAAATTCAAAAAAAAAAACAAGTCAAACCTGCAGAACCTGTCACGCGTAGACATGTGTCAGAGAGAGGGTTCATTTCCGCCGTTTCAAATGGCGGGAATGAGGAAAACGACAAAAAAAAACGAACAAAAACAGAAAGTGGGTCATTTTGAAAAATAAATCTGATAGGAGGTCAGATTTGGAATTTTTTTGGCATACAGGGTCGGAATAAATTCCCCAAACTATGTAGGGAACTCCAGGTTGGATACGAGGGAAGAATCATCAACTACATGAGTGTTTCTCTTTAGATCCTCTCAATATCTCGTACGTAGACCTACTAAATACACATCTGAAAATTATCTTGCCGGATATAAAAAAATTCAAAAAACATACATCTGGTAGATTACTACTGGATATGTATTTAAGAAACCTTAGAGATATTAAGAGGGCTTAAAGAAAAACATTCTACCTACATCATTAGGTTGGGTTAGATCAAATCATCAATTCCTAAGATTAATTGGGTGGCGGGTTACTCACTTTTTTTTATTCTCCGTGTAAACGGTGGTTCGTCATATTCTTTTGTAGAGAAAATGATTCAACCGTATGTTTTTTATTTTCATTGACTTTAATAGTGAAGATGTAACAATCGGAAAAAGAAGAAAAAAAAGAGGATTTCAACTGAGAAATCCATTCACATATTATCTCTCAATAGATTCTAACACTTTTTTGTTATTTTCATATTTGAATTCTTAAGAGTAATATCTTGATAATTTAGAGTTTGATTGATTGCATGTCAAATCATCATACATAAGATTGTTCTAGCCAAGAGTTTGAATTCATACATTCTTGACATTAAAATTTATTCACTTATAGTAGATATACCTTGCTCTAATTTTTCACTAAAACTGGTCTACTTTATCAAATAAAATAATCATAATCAGAACTTCAACTTATACAAAATTTTAGCATAATAGAAAATATTTTGTGTTATAACAAAAATAAGAAAATATTTAGTAGAATTTTTTTTATATCAATATGCAAATATTATTTTCACACTATTGAATTAAAAACCTTGTAAACATGGTAGCTGTGAGCCGAAAGTTGTGTGAACAGAATATGACATTGTAGACTTTGATTAAACTTCTCTTATAGGCCTGTTTCATTAGGCTCTAGCTATAGATTTCTTTTGAAAGCCACACACAAGTGGAATACTAGCCATTATGGTTTGGTACAAATCTGAATGTAGCAACTGCTGCTACTGTTTCTTGATAAATTTTAAGCTTAATGGCTGTAATAATTTGCACATTTTTAACTATATAAGACAAAATATTCAACATAATCATAACCCTTGAGACACTGACCTTGTCTGTAGCTGCTAAGGGAAAATACAAATCCATTTAATATTCAATGTTTTGCCGATTTTTTGTTGAAAAAACCATACAGTACCAATACTCAGTTCTCTATTATTGTGAAATTAATGTACAACATTATCACTTTATTACTATCAGTTTCATTATCAAAGAAATATACCTTTTTTTTTATAAATAATATCAGAGAAATATACTATGACTTGAACCTTCACCCAAAAGAAAAACTCCTCCTTCCATTTCTTGTTTATAAGATTATTTGACACTTTTGAAATATATTAAGAAAAGTTTGGAATCCCCTTTAAAAAGTATTTAACTGCATAATTTGTGTATATTCTTTTTCATAAGTAAATGTTAGTTTGTTAATATATTATTAGAAGAGAGGAAAAAATGTTACGAGCTAAGGATCGAATCTTGGACCACCTCTTTAAACTCTTTCAATGTCTCAATCTTTTTACCACTCGTCGTTACATAATGAATATCACTTTGTGAAAATAATATTGTTTTAAAATAAATAAATGTTATTTTCATTTTTTATCGTAGAATTACTTCTTTTTTCTTCCAATATTGTCTTGTAATTAATATTATGAATATTACTCTTAGTACATTATATTTTGTATAAGTTTGGATATGCGTTTTGCAATATACGTTTTGTTTAAAACCACGACAATAGAGCGTAAAAGCTCCAATTTTTAACTTATTGAAATCACGACATATTTGCTTTGGTTATTGAGTCTATGAACCTTTGGTGTGGAAAACGTCTTTCTAAACCGGCACAATGGTGGAGACACGGTTTACAAATTTAATTTAGTAAATAAGTCATGTCTTTTGATTAAACATGTAGATAAAAGATTAATATAGCTAAGATTGTGTTTGGATAAATAACTTAATTTTAATCTTATAACATTAGTGATTATCATATAGACACTTATGAATAAGTTATTTCTATTATATAAGATAAAATAAAGTCAAGTTATTTTTGTGTAACCCATACCATGTTTTGGTAAAATTTATCTTGAAAAATTTATCAAAACAACTTATGAACATGACATATGAGTGTGTTTGATTCTTCCGTGACATGAATTGATTTTGAGCAAGGGTTCGTTTGTTTCAGATTTTTTTTAAAAAAAATCTATTTTTTCCTTTAAAATAATCACTTTTTTCATTTTTAAGTGTTCGTTTAGGATTTTTAGAAAAATTATCTTATCAAAAAAATCTATTTTGATCCTAAAATGAAAAGCTATTAGGATTAGCTTTTCTCAAAATCTATTTTTTCAACAACAAGGAGATAACACATGTGCATGTTAGAACTCTTTTCTTTTTTTTTTAAATGGATTTTTATGGATCGTAAGCAAACACACATAACTTCAGATTTTTTTTAAAAATTTCTAAAAAAAACTCTCTAGATTCTTTTGACACAAAATCTTTTTTTTTTAAAGTTAAAACAAACGCACCCTAAATTGATTTTAATCGAAAGCGAGTTGAATGTAAAGTGATTTATGTTTGGATACATTTATGTAAAAGTTATTTGAACTATATATTTGTGTCTCAATTCGAAAATCAAAAGCCACATATTCTAACTCTAAGTAAAATAAATTTTGGCTCCAAAATCATTCAAAAGCAATCAAACATGTGAATTAATTATATACCTCTAAAATCAATTTTGACCTCTCTAAAAATGAAATTAAACATACCAAATACCAAAATCAACTTTTTATGTCACATGGTGGACCGTATGAAGAAAGAAAAAAAAAAGCTTTTTCCTTGTACAATCTGCTCTTATAGAGATCCCAGACTATATTTTTTGGACCACGTGCATCCCAACTTTTGTTTGTGTGATGAAGCTTGTAATTTCATTTGGGGTAGTAGTAGTACTAGTACACTCACAAGAGAAAATGTCACTTGATTTTTTGGGAGAAAATTTGTAGCTTGAAAGATACTTTCAACCATACTTTTGATCCGCACTTCAACTTAATCTTAGGCATGACAATGAGGCAGGGTGGATTTTGCCTCCTAGCAAAACAAAGACACCCTCATTGCATCTCATGGTTTGAATTTGGTTTTCATCCTTCCCCTTAACCGAAACGGGTTTCCCAACCCGCATAAGATCACGCCCGTGCGTAAAAAAACATTTCACAATGCGATGCGTTCCAAGTTCCAACACGGATCCAAACAGTCTCACAGCACTTTGGTTCCGTGGCGGGAACTTCATTTTTTTTGCATCTCAAGCCAATATTGACGTAAAATCAAAGAAGTTATACAATGCAGCTTCCACACTAACGTGGTTCTTTGCCGCAATTTTCTTATCGTGCCCGAGTACCAACCGCCCTATTAATCAACTATTAGAGAGGATTCAAATGAAAAGTATAGTAGTCCTTCTGAATTTACTGTAAACTGTCCTGAAATTTTCAGTTTCTCTTTTTCTTGTCTAGTTCGGTGTTCATTTTGTCAATGTTGTTATTAATGATAGTTTGAATAATGAGACCACACATTGTACAATGTACAATCATCCTTGAAAATGAAAAACAACAGCAGATGTTGTCTGCAATGTGGGAACGAAGACAAGGAGATAACACACAGTACTGATAATCATGTAATAACACATTATGCAAGAAACCGTGCTGTTAATACAACACGTTACCTCTTCTGTACTGTCTTAGTCTCCAACTTGGAAAGAAAATCCTTCACTTCATACTTTCACATGATCATTTTATCACACAAATTCAATAATATCTCATTAACTTAGTAATAATGGAGAAATACGTTTTGAAAATTGTTCATTTAATTTCTTAAAAGTTTAACGATAAAATTTGTAGACTAAGTGCATGTTTTGATAAACGGTTGCAAATCACATTTTGCTTGAAATCACGACAAAAACCACTTTAATGTAGAAAATACAATTCTCAACTTCTTAAAATCACAGCAGATTTACATCGAAAAATGTGATATGTTTTCGCTTCATCAAACGCCACTCCAAACAGACACAAGTGACTTCGTTTTAGCGTCTGCATAACTTCTTTAAATTGACGTAATTTACCATTGAATGCGAGAAAACCATTGTAAGCGCCATTCCAAACATGCTATAAATACGAAGAGTATTGCCGGTTCAAACCCCCCTCTAGCATATAAATATCTTGAGTCTTTTGCCATCTAGCCATGTGACATTCAATACAACATTTCTAATATTAACTGTCATTTGATTACAATTTGCATACAATATACTACTACATATCAAAATTCTTCAAGAGCAGGTAAATTCATTGACCAAGGTCTATATTCAATCAATTCACTCGTACTTTCATACACACATGTAAATAATGACAATACCCTCTGACAAAGCTCATCACAATACCCAAAACTAATTGCTTTTCTTCTTTACTCATTTGATCATGCACCATTTCTCACTATTTTTTACATCAAAAACCAAATAAGTACTAATACACCACTAAGTACCTTTTTTAACAAGATTAAATCAAAAGTAACATCACCAGCAAAAACATAATAGTATTGTTGTTGTGACCACTATTTGATTTTGAGGCTTAATTGCATATCAGATGGTGTATTGTTGTTGTATTTTCGGACCAAATAGCGATAAGCAGCGACTTTTTTCTTCCGAGAAGCCGAGTTATCGACTGAGAGTACCATTATGCCTGCTTCTTTTGATGTGAATGAATTCTGAATTGCTTCTTCTGATGCATTAACTTTCCTTGCTTTTTCAACTTCTATAGTGTAGCTAGCTTCTGCATTTGGAACAAACTCAGCACTGTATTCCAAATCCCAGCCTCCAACTACAATCTCCCACTTGATTGTTGCACCACTCTAATCAACAAATAGGGAGTAATGATTAACACAAAAATTAATGGTTTTAAATAGTTAACGCATTTCACACACGTATTAACATAATTTATCCAGCCGAGCATATCTGTTTGCGAGTTTCTTGATCCTGGAAATCTTATACTAAGAGTCACGGATAAAGTTGACTACCCAGCGACGGAGTGGTTGACCCCGAGTATGAGTATATCAAAATTGGATAACTTATAACTTATTAATAACCAACAACTGAATTTCAATTAATCACAAATTTGAACGTTATTAACAACAAATTTGAATTTCTTTAACCACAAATTTGATCGTTATAAACACCGATTTCAAGTGTTCCAACCGCATATAGATCGCAACACCCAAAAATTGCGACTAATCACGTTAAAATTTGTAGTTAATGAAATGAAATTCAGTAGCTGGTTAATGAACTGTTACACCTAATATATCTATTAACCAAAGTAAACACTTCATTAGTGTTAACCATGTAAAATGTTGAAATTTCGGTGTTTCAAAGTTCTAACTCAACCTTAAACCATAAGTAACCATTATATAGTCTCTAATAAGAGTATATAGAATGAGGTTAATTGTTACCTCAACTCCTTCTATTTGTATGTTCACTTTTTCTCCTCCTTTAACAGTGAACTCAGAAGCTGGTTTTGGGGGACCATTCTGAAAATCACTAGGTCGACTCAATCCACCATATTGAATTGGAATATTCTCAGGCCTTATAAATCTGAACAAAAAAAGACAACATACTCAACATAGAAGCATAATAAAGGAGAAATTGTGGGGTGAATAATCATTTTGTTTGATACATATACAGGACCAATTCTGCAAAAGTAAAGCCTAGAACGGAAACAATCACAAAGCAGTTTAAGCAAAAGTTAACATGAAGAATCACAGCCAAATTTTCTAAAATTACATCTTGAAAAACATAAACATCATTGATGTTTTGGACTTACTTGTAGAGTGTTTCTGCAGCATTTCCTTCCTTAGAGATCACAAACTTACTCTTAGTTCGTTGAGTCAGAAATGGACTGAACATTGAAAACAACATGCTGAAATACCATGGCACATTGATGAAAATCTGAAAGCAACAAAATGTGAATTTCATGTCATACTAAATATAGGTTAAGTCCTATGAAGCATGGATACGGACACGGACACCGGACACGGATACTGACACGCCGACACCGTTAATAATTTGAGAAAATCGCATATTTCACTATAATTATATGTGCCGGTGTCGTGCCGGTGTGTCCGACACCAGAACACGGCTAATCCGAGGAGCGTCCGTGCTTCATAGGGTGTAACATATATATATATAATATCATTGATAAAAACCAAATAAACAACACCAAAATAACAAAACAATCCATGTTACTTTCTTCAAATAAAAGCAACAAAAAACAACAGAACAAAAACAATGTCATCAAGGTACCTTACGAGCAACCATTTCAGGATAGTTATCTTGAAACAATGACATGATTTGATTTGACACAACCCTTAACTCACTCTTAGGCATATCCTTAAGATCAGTAACTTGAATCAAAGAATTCACACCACCAGGTTTAAACTGTAAAAGCTTGATTCCTCTCTCAAGAACTTGAACCCTCCACCTCAAAAACTTCTTCAACTTTTCATCATCACCAAAAACCCTCTCATACATTTCCTTATCTTTGAACACACCATAATGATTGTAACACACAGGGTGACCCTCTCTATCAAACCCATGAGTGAAAGCTACAACACCTTCAAGCTCTTTGAATCCCAAATCTTCATCCACAACATTTTCAGCACCAAACTCTTTTCTCCAAGAAAGACACTTCACAAGCATAGTGTAAGCATCATTGACTCTAAAATCTCTAGCTCTAAGAAACTTCAAGAGTAGCACATCAGCTACATCATCACCTTTGATCAAACAAACACCCCACATGGAACCATTGTTGTTGATTTCATCAGAAGCTAAGAGCTTTTCCTTCAACTGTTTCAATGCTTTTTTCTCTGAGGATTTGAGGTTGGAAATGAAATATGTATCTTCTTTGAAAGAAGAAGATGTGAAAGTTGCAGCTTCCATTAATGTTGTGACTATGGTTCTTTTGTTTGGTTTTGAAGGAGTTTTTCTTGGAGTTTCTAGAAATGGTGTGCTTAGGATTGACATTGAAGATGAAGAGTGATCTTCTTCCATGGATGGTGAATGAGGGATTGGAGAATGACCCAGATGAAATTTCTGCATGGAAATGGAGAATGAATGCTGATTTTGAAATGGGGTTGTTGAAAATCAGAGAAAGTTCAGAGCTTTTTTTTTCTGTGTGTTGAAGTGAAGTGAAGAGTGAAGAGTGTGTTTAGAAGAGAGAGAGAGTAAAGAGACAAAGAAAAGAAACATAGGAAGGTGAGAAAAGACAAGACACACATGAAAAAAAAATTGTTTTTATATTTATTTATATTTTATTATTATTAATTATCTGTATTAGACTATTAGTAGTAATTATTGGTATTAATTAATGTTAATGGTTTGAAAAAGTTGGCGTGTTGTGCTAATAATACTAATCACTTTTCTAGTTGAAGTCAAGTTCAAGGTGTGAAAGCAGATTTGAAAGGGGTGAGAGAAAGTGATAGCATGTTTTATACTGTTTAAATATAGCAACTTTCACAACTGAGATTGGATATGGGTCAAGGGGAAAGAGTTAATTATTTAAAGTTTTGCAGGGATAAAAATTGGTTTTGTAAAAATGATTTTGAATAAAAATGAGTTGATGTAAACTTATTTATATTTGGATGTTTTATGTAAAAGTGAATTCAACGATAATTTTAATGTTAAATCAATTGTAAAAGTCAGAAAGTATAAATGTTGAATTCAAGCAAAATCAATTCTACAAGTTAAATCATTTCTTATTAAAATCTTCTAAACAAATAAAATCAATTCTAAGATCCCCAAAATTATTTTGGAACCTACAAAATTGAAACCAAACACATACTTATGTTTGATTAATGAAGACATAAATTGATTTTTGAATCATTTGAAATTGGTGGTGGAAACGAAGTATATTTGCATCTACAAAGAAGCTATAAATAGCAGCTTCACTTTTTCGCAGCAAATATCAAATGTGTCGTGGCCGTAGAATAACGCATAACTAAACATACAATCGTTTATGTCTTTAGATTATGAGTAAATATGAGGTGACAAAAGTTAGTTTTGAATTAATTAGCTCTGTGAAACTGACTTTCACTAAATGTGAGATGAAAATAAAGATATTTTTATTTGGACTTATATATATAAAATTGAGTTGAACAATAAATTCAAGTGTAAAATTAGGTTTTAAGTCATAAGTTACAACTCTAATTTTAAGTTAGAATTTATTCTAAGGGCAAAGCCAATTCTACTGAAAAATATTCAAAGCTGTCAAAATCAATTTAATTTTTTTACTTCTAGGATAAATTTTAGTACCTCCAATGCATTATGTGTGTGTTTGTGTAGAATTGACAAACTTTATCTTGAATAAAATTATTTTATAAAATTGATTTAAATTATAATTAAGTTGAATGTGAAGTGGTTTATGTTTAGAAACGCTCACGTAAACATAATGTGAACAATAAATTTTAGTCTAAAAATCATATTTAGGGGTTTTTTTTCTTTTGAAGGAAATCATATTTAAAGTTAAAACCTATGCATCATATTTTCATAGTTTCATGTTAAAATCAATTCTAAAGACAGATAATTATACTTTTTTTAGCAGACAAATAATTATAAGTACATAAAAATGTCACAATCAATTATACTCTTTTGGAATCAATTGAGCTCATCCACAAATGAAATTAAATGCACATTATGGTTTATGGAGCATACCTAGAACATGAGTTCCTTAGTAACACAAAGAAACCATTTTTGTTTTGAGTCAAAAAAGAAAAAGACAGCTTTGTTAAAAAAAGGAAGAAAGATAGGAAGCCGCTTGGTTTGGTAAAAATAATGGCAAATTCTATGATACACCCAACAATTTGAGTGTATTGATACACCAAATCATTAAATTAATAGTTAAATGTGTTATTTTTTGAAGACAAAAATCATTTTCTATCACCTATAATTATAATAACTAAATCTTATTTACCAAAAACATCGATGAAATAAAATTTAATTTTTCCGATTTTTTAGTACTCATAATAGAGAATTTTGATTATTTTTTACATTTAAATGTAAAATAAAATGATTTTTATAAACAATGAAATGATGTTTTTCTTATGAAATGATATTTTCTAAAATATAAATATCAACAAATAGCTCTTTATTTCATAAAAATTGTAGTTAATTTATAGATTTTTGAAGCAAGAGTACCGGTACACCTTAATTTGCGGGTGTACCGTAGAAGTTCCCAAAAATAATTGGTAAGTTAACTTATGCACAACAGAAAAGTTATTGAATAAATGAATATTTTATTATTAAGGTTAAATATGTTTTTGGTCTATATAAATATACAAAATTTTCGTTTTAGTCCCTATAAAATTTTGATTCTACATATTTAACCCTTATTATTAAAAAATGATAAGTTGAAAAGTTTTTTTTTTTTTTGACAAAAGTTGAAAAGTTAGTTGTTTAACATGCAGTATTGCTTAGTGCTTAAACTATTCAACTAATTGTGTTTTTTGACATAATCAATTGTATTTCGTCGTGATAAATGGTTTAGATAAATCTCAAGAAAGGAAGAGTTTTATCTCTCATTATGATTCTATTTAACTTGAAAGATCATATTACTTTTAATTTTATGGTCGAATACAAAAAAAAATTGGTTTGACACAATAACGAAAAAAGAAAGTTAAGTTTAATTTGAAAATATTTTTTTTGTATGGCTTTACTTACGACAAATGGACAACTAGCCAAAAAAAATAATTTATTTTATTTAAATTTACTATTTATTTTTACTCAGATTTTAATTTTAATTAACATTTATTTGTCCTCTCAAAAAAATTACATTTACTTTTTAGGAATCATTTTATTTACATTTATTAAAAGGTACAAGTATTGACTCTCCATCAAGGGGACCATGCCCTCAAGGGGATGGGTTTTAATTATGTGGGCAACCTTTTGCCCAAATGGTGGAAATCATCGATTTATTTAATTTTTCCCAATTTTGTATTTTGAAATTGTGACAAAATTTTATAGAAAATGTAAATTATTTGAATTTAACAAAAATATCACATGACACTGCCACAATAACTTTGGCAGATCTTACCATTCCATAATTAAAGGGCACACACCCTATGATTGTCGTATTTTGTGGGAACAATTTTGTCCCATAACTTGAATGGCATTATATGGCATGACTATGCATAATTTCTTTATCACCACATATCCCTTTCAAGTGAGTTTCTTTATCATGCATTGGTGTTATGATTTTAAATGTTGAAATTGGATAGTGTTTTAGTTTTGATTTTTTTTTTATTTACACCACATAAACTTCCAATTACATCCTAAATTGACAAAAATGTCCTTAATTCTTCTCAAAATTTTCAACTATTATCATTTTTTAATTTCTCTTTCTGTTCCTGTCATTCTATAATTTCTTCACATCTTCCTCTTATTTTTATCTTCATCCATCTCTCTATTCTTATGATTTTGTCACTAGTATGTCCCATTTTTAGGGATGACAACTGGACTTAGACTCAATGGATACTTGCAAAAAATACTCACAACGGATAGAGTAAAATTCCGCTTTCATGAGTTTGGGCATGGGTCCGGGTAATAGCCACAAATTTTAATGGGTATGAGCACATGTAAGGGTACTACCATGCCCAACCCCACATATACAAATTTATTTAATATCATAAATAATTTATTTATTTTTGAGGTATAATTAATTAATTTATTTAGCTATTTAAGCCTAAACCTAAACCAAAAAACTACTTAATACAATAATAGGGATATTTTGGATGTTTTTTATTTGACTAAATACTACGATTCGTATTATTTTATGAGTTAATTTTAAAAAAATCATACCATAGTTTTATTTCAATTGTGATGTTTTTATTGTCTTTTCATAATTAAAGTGCGGGTAATGAATGCAAGTATGGACATTTAGTACCCATAGGGTGTGGGGAAGGGTACTAAAATTGTTGCACACGAGGGTACCGACACGGGTACAAATATTTTTTACAAATGAGGGTATGGAGAAGGGCACTGTAGTACCCTACCCATAGAGTACCCATTGCCATCCCTGCCCCTTCTCTTTTGTGATATGCTCAGAAATGAAATGAAATCAATTAAAAGATCGTAAATCATAATGCTAGATTCTATTTCCTTGACTTCTTTTTGTGATAACATTGAAATAAAACGTAGTACAAAGAAAGTAGATGTCAATTAAAATTAATCGATCATAGAAGTAAAATAAATAATATAAATTTCCCATTCTATGTTACTATTGAAATCAATTTATTATCGACCCATTCAAAATAAATTATTTAGTCGATCATCATGCCAAGTTCTAGTTCTTTCAACAAAATAGTGATTCATTGTGAATGCAACTATCAAGAAGGTATATTTGGGTTGTCACTTGTAACCATGGGTAATTTTAGTATTGTGATTATATTTTAAATAACTCTGGGTGTAACCATATATTCATGGGGTGTTAGTAAAAAAAGTCTTTAATTTCCGACCGTTGATGGTGGTGTTCAGAGGATGTGGTGGGCGCAACAGTGTTGAGGAGAAGGGGAGTGTTGTACCTAGAGATGTTTCGACGAACAAGTTAGTGTATGAATAAGAGTGGGGGTGAAGCATAAAGATATATTGTGAGTTTTTCAAGAGTTGTTTATATAGGTCGAGGAGACCGCGATGGAGTAATGGTGTGATAATGGGGCAGCCCTTAGGAAAATGTGCCCATGAATGTGGTAAAAAAAAAGGCCTTTATGAGCTGCCACGACATTATGAGGCCTCCTTGAAGCGGAGAGGATCTGAGGTGAGAAGAAGATTCTACTCACTTGGACCTGTGTATAAATGGGCCTTAATTTATGACGGACTTGACTTTTGACTAGTCTAGAATACTAACTAACTAAAGGAATTGTCTTCTGTCCAAAAAAAAAAAACACTAAAGGATTGATATTATTTTTGCCAATAATAACTTGTTCATTTAATAGTATATTCATTGCTATGTTAACATAAAATAATTAATAAGAAACCATAAAAATAAATTAATTCAAACTTGGTGATAATTCAATTAATTACTTCTTATTTGGTCAAGCAGTTAAGTCGTTAGAAATTCATCTTTTATAAAGGTAAATAAGTGGGGTGTTTGATGTTCGAACTCCACCTCAGTATATATTATGTAATGTTTCTGTCCATGTCAACTGATTTAAGTTCACGACGACTAATTCAATTAATTTCTAACAGAAGAAAAACCAACGTCCAAATAATTTTATGTAACGTTGAAAAACAAAAATTCTGATTTTTTGATAATACATGTGACACTAATTGATACACTCTTTTTTAGAACATAGTCTTCATTTGCTTTCAAGCCTCCATGTTCGTTTATCAACATTGTTTTCCTGTATGCTATGTTTGGTGGTAAAGAGAAATTGTAAAGAGAGAAATAGGTGAGAGAGAATATGAGAAGAGAGAAAGATGTGAGAAATAGTAGATTTAGAGTATCGTTTGTTGTAAGAGAAAGAAGAGAGAAATACAAGAGAAAGAAGTGTTTATTAGTTATGAAAGTACCAAAATATCCTTGATTTTGGAAAGCAACTGCCAAAAATTGGATTGTATTTATTAATTTGTTAATACCAATTCAAATAATTAATGTTTCTATTTTTACAAATGAAATTAGTATTTAAAGTAAATAGATTATTTGAATTATTTATCTTGTTTTGATTTAAAGCATTTGCCATATATATTTTTTAACGTAACATGTCTATAAATCAATAATATGAAATGCAATATGAGAGAAAGGTGGGTAATTATGGAAATGAATTGGATATCTTCATTTCTTCGCAGGTTTGAGGTGATTCAAAAAGTGAGTGGGGCCTACAGACTTTGGTCTCTCTTCAAAAATAAATTAAAGGACTAAAGCATGTATTAAGCCCACGTTATTTGACCAAATTAAGGGCTCATAGAACTCTAGGCAATTTTTTTCTTCATAATGTGTTTCCATTGTTGACCTTTCATAAAAAGAGGTTACTTTGAAAACTCAGGGATTATGTGAACGGTCAACGGGGAAGGCACCGCGTTGCAAAGAAGCACGGTCTGTCTGGGTGCAAGATTTGTTTGTTTTGGTGTAAGGTTGACAATCAAGGTCTCTTTCGTCCTATAAACATACCTTATCCCAGTAACCTCCTCCTAAGGAGGTTGGTTTTCTTGTGGTTTTTTTCCTTCCCAAATTTAGTTTTACCCCATTGTAAATGTATGAATAATTATATTAATAAAATGAGATTTTGTGTATTATTTTTGTTCGTATATTTGTGGTTTTATTCGCATTTATTTTATGTATTTAGCATAAAGAATATTAAAATAAAGCAAAATGTGTAAAACTTGTAAAAGAGGTTTTCTGGATTATATAATCCGAAAATTTCTGGAAAATTAAGTATCCAGATTATATAATCTTAAGGACTTTTTTGTAATTTTGCAGGATGCGCGAGAACTTAAAGGTTGGGAAAAGTGATAATCTAATTTTTTTAACTGATTCAATTAATTCCCTAATTTCCCTTCATTCTTTTCCATTTGTTTAAAACCCGCCAATTATCCTCGTGAGCATAGCTCAGTTGGGAAGGACAATGCATAAAATATGTAAGGTCCGAGGTTCAAACCTCGACCACCACCAAAAAAAAAAACCCGCCAATTATCACAATCTATCAAATTTCATGATTTGATTGATTAAATTGCTTTTAACATTATTCCACTTCCCCCTAGAAAAATGTTATTCCACTTAAATTTACCAATTAAAATATAAAATATTACTAAAATTTAAAAACTTTTCATAAAACCCTAATATCAATTTCTGGAAAATCATTCGAGTCTTATCTCATCTCATCTCATAATATATAATACTTTAAACTTTTAATTTTATTTGAATTATATCCCAAATTCATCGTTGCGCCCTCGATCTATACTATATATAACGAAAATAACATATTTTGCCTCTTTTTAACTGACTTTTTCTCTTTCCAAAATTACCCTCAACTTTTAATACAAATAACACATATAACAAATAAATAAGAGTAAATTTAAATATTAAAAAAAAGTGTAACAAACACGATAAGAGTATTTATATATATATATATATATATATATATATATATATCCAGTTTTTTTTCTTTATCCTTTAAAAAGTGTAACAAACTATATGAGTATATCTATACTTACTTTTTCATTATCTCAATTATACCCTTAAACAATTTTTTCTATAATAAAGATTGTTTTTTTTAAAGAATATATAATAAAGATTGTTGTTAGTGCCATTAAAAAAAATTAGATTATATATTTTTTTGGTTATATTTTTGGTGTCATTGAAATAGAATCATGGTTAATTTGATTTGTTATAATTTGAAAGCAAAAAGCATTTATATTTTTACTTTTAATCAAAATCAAAATTTCATAAAAAAAATAATGATCATAATTTTCAAATGTAAACGCAATAAAAAAAACGAAAAGACGGACACATGAGTGCCTTTCTTTTCGCTAGTATTTTAATAAAAATGATACTTTGAAAGATTTATGTTTTGAAAAGGGCTTTGAAGGATTTATGTTTAATACAATAGGTTGATGGTACGATCATATATGTTTCATTAATTTAATAGTTTTTAAAATATGGGAACTAAAATCGATAAAAAAAATTAGAGGACCGAATTGCACATAGGTCAAATTATATGGACCAATCTCCGTGAGTTTGATTTAGTTGGTATGGATAATGCATAAAATATACAAAGTCTCGGGTTCGATTCCCGGACACCACAAAAAAAACTATATGGACCAAAAATGTAATTAACTTTTTATCCTCCAATTGATTACAAAACACAAATAGAATAGTCCTAATATCAAAAAATAAAAATAAAAATAGAAGTCTCAGATTTTTTAGAGAAAAAAAAATAGCCTCTAAGATTTTTCCTATGATTTATTTTGTTCAGCATAATAATAACTAAAATATTCAAAAGAAATCTTATAAAATATATTTAAATACATTATTTTGCAATTTTTTTTGAAAAGGATCATTTTGCAATTTAATATATCTATAGCATCAAAATTGACCGTCTTTACAAATTTCGAGCGGACATCACAATATGGATTCTGGTATAGGAGAACTTGATATGAGAAATATAAGTAGGAAATATCTTAATTTTTATACGGAAAAGGAGATCTTTCTCTTACAATTGATTTTTTTTAACAAACTATTATAATTAAATTTGAAATCTATTAGATCTATTTGCGAAAAAAATCTATTAGAAGGAATATTAAATTTCAACAGGATCCAAAATCCAAATCCATAAAAATATATACTTTTGTTTTTTTTCTTAGGGGATATACTTCTTTTTTTGTAGAGGATCAAAATATATATACCTATATATTGTTTTTTGTGGTTATATACTTGAGCCTCAAGGAACAATCAACCTATAAGACTGACAAGATATTCTTCTTATAGTCAACTTTATTTAATGGTATAATTGAGCCTCAAGAACGATCAAGATATAAGACTTCAAATTGCATCGTAGAATTAACCAAAACTCAAACCTAGCCACATTCAACATGACACAACCACAAACCTTCATCTGTGAGGATATTGCGAATGAAATATTCTTACGGCTTCCATTGAAATCCCTTCTTCGATTCCAATGCTTGTCCAAGTCTTTTGAATCCTTAATCTCAAATCAAACTTTTGTGAAATCCCACCTTCAAAGGTCACAAAAAAATACCAACCTTCTATTCAATTTCCCTGATTACTATAGATCCTTTTCTATGGTCAATGATAAATCATTATCCACAATTGTGGAAGATTTTGATTTTGGTTCCAAATTGAAATCAAAGTATAAGGTTGTTGGTTCTTGTAACGGTTTGGTTTGTTTAATTGCTGAAGATTATTTCAAGCATCGTACAAAATATTTAGTTTGTTTATGGAACCCTTTAACCAAGTCATTATCCTATAAACCAAGTCTTTTAGTCCATTCTAGGTCATGGGGTCCCTCTTGTTCTATGTTTGGGTTTGGTTACGATAGCTCATCAGACACTTACAAGGTGGTAGTTGTGAATGTCAATACTTCCAACAATTATGAATCATTAGAATATGAGGTAAATGTTTACAACAAACATGACAATTGTTGGAGAAAGATTCAAAATTTTCCCGGTTCCAACACTGTAACGAGAAATCCTGGAATGTATTTGAATGGTACTATTAATTGGTTAGCAACTTCAAAACTTGATTGGGATTGGATCAATCTTCTTTATATTGTTTCACTTGATCTTGGGAATGAAACATATAAACAATTGTCTCTGCCTTCTTGTTTTGATCAAGCCCACCGTTATGGTCATTGTCGAGCTAAGCCAAGTCTTGGGATTTTGAAAGATCGTTTGTGTTTCTCTTACGATGATGTCGAAAGAACTCAATTTGTTTTATGGCAAATGAATGAGTATGGGGTTGAAAGTTCTTGGACTCAATTGTTGAAACTTAGTTATCAAGCTCTTCAAGTTGATTGTTAAGAGTCTCACATCGGATATGACATGACCTGATAATGTGTTTATAAGTGTAGGCAATCCTCACCTCACAAGCCGGTTTTGTGGGGTTGTGTTAGGCCCAACCACGATTTCTAAGATGGTATCAGAGCCTCTCCAACATCCATTGAGCCACCTACTATTAGGTTTCCGCTATTGGGCCACCCACCATTTATGTCCACGAACCAAGCCCAATAGTGCTGGTCGTGAGGGGGTGTGTTAAGAGTCCCACATCGGATAGGACATGGCCTGACAATGTGTTTATAAGTGGGGGCAATCCTCACCTCACAAGCCGGTTTTGTGGGTTTGTGTTAGGCCCAACCATGATTTCTAAGATTGATCAAGAATGTATTTTACCACCATTGGGCACTTTTAAAAATGATTATTTGCTCCTTATTGAATCGGTGGAAGGAAGATTGCAAGCAACAATTTTGCATAAACAAGAAGCCAATATTGAAATTCCCATGAATAAGCTTTGGCTCTATACTAAGGATTATGTACCAAGTTTAGTTGCACCATAGGAAATTAGTTTTTATTTTTGCTGGGCGAGACATAGAGGTGAGTTTATAGATTTACTTTTTTATAATCATATATATTTCTTAGGAGAAATTATCATGTTTGATTTCTTATTTGGTCTAGTATTTTATATTCTATAAACATGAAGTGATTGATGTTTTTTAATATATAAATTAATTTCAGTATATTAGTTGTTATGTTAATATTTGGTTTGAATTCATGTGTTTTTATTTTTATTTTTTATGCTTAAACGATGGTATTACCCTTGGTCGGTTCTGTCTTGACCTGATCAAATACAAATAAAATTTGTATTTGAGTAGCCATACAAGTGGGTTGGACACCACATCTTATCCAACAACTTTAAGGCAACATGTAGATTGTAGATAGATTCTTTGATTTATACGTTGCTCAACATTTATTTTTTTATTCAATGTAAGACTTCTAACTAACACTTAAACACCAACAAATTTTATTTTCCACTTATGTTTTGTAAAGTTTTATGATAATTGTTTTCCTTTTCTTTTGTACCACCTAGCAAATGAAGCAAGCAACTGATGAAAGAACGTATATATTAATATAATTGAGGCAATAAATATCGCAGTAAGGTTAAAGTTTCATTTAATGTTTTCATTTTATTCCCATCATCAACAAGCTGAACATAGAAAATAAAAATGTTTACATAAGAAACAGATTTGAAGTTGCTATTCTGAATCTGAAGCATTAAAAAGTCAAGAATGTTCATATGATTCTTGAGGAAAATCCTATAGGAATTTTGCATGTGCGCACATCCCTCACAGTAGCTTCATAATCTATAACAAAATTCATTTCAAATTACTCTCTTTCAGGTTCAACTCTGTTCTCACTGTCTCATATTATCATAACATGCATTTTAAGCCATGGATAGGGACTAATAACCAAGTTTCATTGTTTTCTGGTAAATACCAAAGTTTTATCACTTGAGTGTGTCCAAACATCTTTTCTCACGGCTTCATGGTAGGAGAGTCTATGGGACTTCGTCAGTAAACTAGCTGTTGATACATGAACTGATCATTCTGTATAAAACCACAGTGCATATTGTTTTCTTTCCAGCAGTGTCACATCCCTCACGGTAGCTTAAAATTCTATCTTCTAATATAGTTCATGTGTACATGATCAAGTCAAATTAAAATTTATTCTATATCGACATGGATACCTAATCAATTTATCAGAAGTCGATATGAGTCTCAAATCAAGATGAATACCTTACAAAAGAAATGTCAATATTAGACTCAGGTTGAACTTATAGCTAATCAAGTCAAATCCCTTACTTATAAATGTTAACCCGTCTCGCTATACTTAACCTAATTTTAACTTAATTTTTCCCTCCACACTTTTGCATTTAATGTTTATCTATCAAGTAAAATCAAATTATGTTCCTAATTATATGTTATTTTTTTGGAAAGGAATAACCGTTAACCCGTCTCGCTATACTTAACCTATTATGTTGCGTTACGGTACCAAGGACGATGTCATGGAAATATTATGTTATGGTACAGTACCAACGTCTATGCTTCTTAATATTATAAAATACTATAAGACAATCATGACATTCATCTAAATTATTTTGTTACCTATTACCGTCAAATATCACCTTCGATATGACCCGTGCATTAACACGGGTCGATGGTCTAGTTAAAAGTAAATATGAGACTGAGATTAACACAAACAACTTACCGAATAGTTTTGAACAACATTTTTTTTAAAACTAGTTTTGAACTTTTTTTTTTTTAGGGAAACATTATTCATTATTATTAAGTGCAAATGCGGGAGTTACCGCAGGAGTACTGGCGGGAGAGAACGTTGAAGGAGATAGCAAATGCGGTTGGTACTCCTATTGACATTGATGGTCCGACAAGAAACCGTACGTTCGGTCACTATGCTAGGATTTTAGTGGACATTGATCTTTCAAAGAAAGCATATTATGAAATTCTGGTTGAGAGAGAGGGGTTCGCTTTTAAGGTGGAAGTTCAGTATGAGAGAAGACCTTTGTTTTGCCATCACTGTTATTCTATTGGTCACAATGTTTCAACTTGTCGTTGGATACACCCGCAAGCAGCTAAGGACAAGAATGATCGTGGGAAACAACTAATTGTGGGTGAAGAAGCACCTCCTAAACAAACACGACAACAACATGGTGGAGGGGCTTCAACTTCGGCCAATGGAGGTACTTGGACTTGGATCCCGGTACCTATTACTTCTACAGGCACTACTACTCAAAGGGTTTCAGTCCCTTCATAATTGGCAACAAGTTCTCAGTCGATTCTGGTTCCGACTCCATCCCCTGCTTTGACGTTTACTACACAGATGGTGCCGGTCTCTGTTGTTTCTTCAGCTTTGGATACCTCTCAGACAGATGTTCCTGGTTTCCAAACACAGATAGTTTCTATTCCTTCTGTGTCGGTTTTAGACGTTTCTTCGAACTCTTTCAGCTTTCCACTCCATAATGTTTTTGACCGCATTTCTCCTGATGTGTTGCCATTGCCTAGCCCTGTGTTGGAGGTTGTTTCCCACGCTGACGTGCACCCCGTAGAAGTGATGAGGTCGCATCAGACATCTCGGGAGGAGTTGGCAATCCCCATGGTTATTGATGCCACTGATTCGCTTTTGGATGGTGTGGAACATAATCATGTGAGCCCGTGGGAGCTGGTGGAGAGTCCCAAGGATGCTCATGAGAGTGTTCCACACTCATCCCCGGTTGAGCATGATGACATGAATGAGGTGTCTGTTGAAATACAATTTTAACATCTAAAAAGACTCAGAAACTACATTAGAGACTCCACGGTACTCGGCTTCAACACTGGATCAAGACAACGTTAATTGTCATTTCGCAAATTATCCCTAAAAAGACACAATATCCAGATGTGGACTTTTTGGTATCAAGACATCCACCCCAATCGGCATCGATAAATGTAGTGATTTTATCAATGAAGGAAGGACAAAGAGATGTAGACCAAGTGTTAGAGTGTCATTAATATAGTGAATGATTTGCTTCAAAGCCTACATATGTTGTGTTTGTTGGTCACCCATGGAAAAGACACACTTATCAAATATTGTAAAACTCCAGGAAGACTGCAATGTTCATTTGGTCTTGTAAGATGGATTAAGAATAATGTCATCAACATAAAAGAAGGATATAAATTGTGTCTTCACCGCGGTGGTAAATGAATAAGGAGTGATTTAAGATACTATACAAAAGCCCAAAGAAACTACAAAATAAGTAAAATGTCGGTGCCATGCACAAGGTGCTTATTTGTGGCCATAAAATGATTTATTTAGGAGGCATACATAATTAGGATGTTTATGGTTGCAAAAACCTGGAGGTTGATACATATACACAGTTTCCAAAAGATTACCATGTTGAAATACAATTTTAACATCTAATTGATGAAGAGACCGTGATTTTAATAAAGATACACTAAATATCGTTTAAATAGTAGCCGATTTAATGACCGGACTAAAATTATCATCACAATCAACACAAGTTTGTTGACATGCACCATCACATACTGACTGAGATTTATAAGTTCATAAAAACCGTATGATTTTTTCTTATGCCTGAAAATTCATAAACATCAAATAATTTTAGCATAAGATAGACACAACAATAATGTAATGTATTAATGGGATTAGTAGGTAAGAGTGAATTTTAAGGTTAGGAGGAGGTGTGAGGATTAAAGAGTTTTTGAGGTTTACAAATTATGTGTTGTGCTCGAGTGGTAATTTGAGGAGAATGTGGTGGATTAACTACAAAATTGAGTTGTTGTAGGTTTGGAATTTTTGTAGAGATTTGGTGAGAAGTAGACTAGTTTGAGGTAGTTAAAGGTGTTGGTAGGATTTTGTTTGGTGTTGTCGGTGTGTGAGGAATTGTCCCGAGAAGGAGTATTGTTGGTCGGGGCATAGTGAATTCTGGTTGAGTAGGAGAATCGTATCAAAGTTCTTAGAATCAGATCAATCTTCATCTGGAAACCATAATTCGATTCAAGCTTTTTTATGTGCTATTTTGAATCAAGTCATTCCTCATCTGGAAATTGCTTGAATATATTCAATATTCTTGACCTTTGTGTAAATCTTCATAGCATGCAGATTTCCAGTCTTCCACTAATTAAATCGATTCATGCTTTGTCTGATTCGATTCAAGCTCGTATTTTTAGTGTTATTTTGAGGCAAACTTCTTCTTTTCACTCACACCTATATATACCTGATTCATTCATTTTCTGAAACATAGAATAATTATCCGAACACACTCTAAAGTCTCCGACCTCTCTTTTTCTTCAACCTTCTTTAGATTAAACACTTTCTATAAGAACTCTTTTAGGATTTGAGAACTTGATTGTTAGGGTGTTGTAGGACTTGTAAGTTTGGTTCTTTCAAGGATATTGGTGGTTGATCAAGGATCTAAAGAAAAAGGAGGTGCTTTTCACCTCCAAAGGTATTTGTGGGGGTTGTTTCTCAACTATTCAAGGTTGAAGGAGATCGAAGCGGAGGCATAGAAAGGATGATTTCTCATAGCAGAAGATCGAAGGATTGCATGCAAGCTTGATGTTCAAAGACTTTGTGTATTGCCCAATTTTAAAAGAGCTTGAAGATTGGATTGGTAGTGTGATTGCTTAGCATAGAAGATTAGGAAATCAAAGGAATCTTTGTAATCATACTCTAGTAAACAGTTTCAACAACATAGTGAAAGACCGTAAAAGAGGCTTTTTCTTCTACGAAGAGATGATGTACCCTTAGCGAGGACGAAAAATGGGGAACCTCTATAATTCATGTGTTCTTATTTCCCTTATCCTTTACTTTCAGCACTTTAATCTTGGTACATGAAGTTATTGAATGAATTGATTGTGATTTGATTGTGATCGATAATTTTGCTTTAACCTAATCTCAATTTTGTTGATAGAGATTTATAAACACTCAATTCATTCGCAATTCAACTTGAAAATTAACTTGTCAATAATTCATTCATATATCAAGCTGTTAATTTCTTAGATAGTGTGATTTTGTTATTTATTGTTTTAGTTTGAGATATTTATCGTTTCGTGTATTAAATTCTGATTAATCTAATATAATTCTTTTTTTTTTAACAATCAATATAATTCATTATTTGAATTCCTTTTTCTTTTTTTGAAAGAATTATTTGAATTCCTTATTCATATTGAATTGACATTGTCACGTTGATTTGTTCATATCATCTAAATTGTGGGCCTAAATTCAATAGTCGTACTTATTTTTAAATATTTTCAAAATTATGCTTTTGCAAACGTTTTAACCGAAATAAGCTATGAAAATTGATTTTCTGCATTTCAAAATTGCTCACTCCCTTAACTCAACTAGAGTTAACCCACACTCAACACTTTTAAGATTGGTTGAACCGACTTAAAAAGTGATTGAATTGATTTTAAAAGTGTCAGTGGAAGTTAACTCTAGGTGAAAAATGACGAGCGGGAATTAACTCTAGCTGAGTTTAGGAAATAAGCAATTTTGAAAGGGAGAAGAGTAATTTTCATAAGCTATTTACTCCCCTCTCGATTCCTTGTGTAATCGTCATATCCACCAACAGGAAACAAAAATGTAGTGCTTATATCCAAAATATCAGGACTAGAGGACGAGGGGGTATTTAAATTTGAAAAAGGAAATGCATTTCCAACAAAGATCACTTTGTCTTGTATTAGCAGATAACATTAAGCTCTCTTATATGAGAAACTCCAATGTGAAGTCATAGACCATATCAAAGTCCTTGAATAGCTCCAAGTATGCCATATCAACATAACATATGTGGCTCTCTTATATGAGATGGATGACGTTTTATATGACATGTTCCATATGTTGCATATCAATATCAAATTCACCTTAATGACGTTTTATATGCAACGTATGGGACATGTTATCTAATGTCATTGTCATCTCCTCATCCGAAAGATGGATGTTGATGTCATAAAGTGTCATCTCTCATAACACGAAGACAAGAAGCCATGACCAATTAGGGCGTAGCTCATGATCAATTAGGATGTTCCTTCATATTTCATTTTATTAAAATAGTATAAACAAATTTTTATAATTAATACTATAAAATATTCAGTTTTTAGTTTAAAGACGTTTTTTCAAAGGAGTTAAAAGACTTTTATCAACTAATTTTTCAGTCTCATTGTTGGATTGATATTTACCTTATATGCCTTTTATTAGATGAATAAACTTTATTTTTTATTTGCAACCTTTAAATGTATTTTCTGCTTATGTTAAGTGTTATCTATAATTAGTTATCAAATAACGCGATAAAGAAAGATAATTGAGACATTAAAGATAGCAGTGAAGGATAAAGTTCAGTTAATGTTTTCATTTTGAGGATATAGCTGTGCAAACAGATTTTTTCAAGACTCTTCCATTTTCCAAGAGTGGCATGTTTTGTCTTTGTCAGTAACATGATGTACATAGAAACATACATGAAGTTCAGCTTCTGCAGAAAATAAAAATATTTACACAGGCAAACAGATTTGAAGTTAAAAAGTTAAGAATGTTAAATAGACGTATCTGAATTTGGTTTAAAAGTCCTGATCAGACTATGCATTGTTATGCTGCCAATAACTCACAGCATCCGGTTAATGTTAGATAGTTTCTTTTTCCTTTCTCTCTTTTGCTTCCTTTCAACACTATCATGATGGTTAATGTTTCCAGTTTTCCACCATCACCATGAGTCAACAACAACCTGTTTGTTTTTCCAGTCGAATAAACAACACTACAGTTTGTAGCTTCTTCAAATTCATGGTGAAAGAACTCAAAATCATGCAATCAAAGTGATTGGCCGCAGTTCTAAAAACACACTAATATGATACAACTAGAGATAGCTTCTGCAGTGTCAATGCATTGAGTGATGAGACACAACAAATTGGCTTCTTGCTGCAGTTCCAAACAGACACGATAATTGTGGCTAGTTATCACGATGTGATTGATGGGTTGAGCTTGGTGTTGGCGTAGAAGATTTCATCTCATGGCTTAAAAGTTAAAGATTCAATGGGCTTTTGTCAGAAACTAGTTGTTGATACATGCACAGCTCATTCTGTATAAAACCACAGTGCATGTTTTGATTCCAGCACAGCGTCACATCCCTCCTAGTAGCTTCATAATTTTTAACAAAATTTATCTCAAACTTACTCTCTTTCAACTCTGTTTCTAATGCCACATTTTATCATAACATGCATTATCAGCCACGGACAGGGATATTTAACCCAGCTTCGTTGTTATCATCTGATAAAATCCAATGGTTTACCACTTGAAGTACAAACATAATTCCATGTTCTTCTATTCTGACTAACTTTATTATTCATGTCAACACCCTCAGTTGACAAGGTTGGATCTTCAAATGGAGTGTGCTTCGTCACTTTGCTTTGTAACTTGTGAAGAATCCTCCATGTCACACAATCAGGGGCCACTCCATTCTTATTCATCTCTCTAACAATCTGGTAAGCTTCTCTTTTCAAACCTAGATTGCAAGCACAATTGATCAGAATATTATAGCTATATATATTTGGAGAGACACCAGAATCTACCAATTCGTACAAGAAATGACAAGCCTCATTAAATTTTCCAGGGCGACAAAGACCTTTCAAAATGGCCGCATAAACAAAATTATCATGGATCCCTGAAGGCCATATAACACTCTGCCAAAAACTCTTTGCCTCTTCTATTTGATCACATTCACATAAACCTTCTACTATAACTGTATAAGTGGTACTATCTGGAGTAATGCCCTCACCCGCCATGCTATCTAAAACCCCGAACGCGTCATTCGGTTTCTTTAGTTTGTACAAACCTTTAATAAGAACATTATACGTTACAACACCAGGCTTCAAACCATTTTCAGGCATCACTCTATCGAAAAGATCAAGAGCTTCACTGATTTTCTCAACATCCAATAGACCAGAAATCAATGTAGTGAAGGTCACCACATCAGGTGCACAAAATTTACCCAATAACATGTCATTCAATACTTTTAAAGCTTCATCAACCCTCCCCATTTTGCAAAAACCATTGATAACTGTGTTGAGGGTAATCACATCGGTCTGACAATGGCTCTCAAGCATAAACACAAGCACATTTAAAAGCTCTGTTGGATTGTTCACAAGACAAAGAGCTCTCAAGTAGATGTTGTAAATCCTAGTCTTGTCAACACCTTCCTTATACGACATGAGTTTAAGAACTTCCCTTGCCTTGTCCACGTCAAATACACGACATAGAGCTTCCACCAATACCTTATAAGTATGCTCGCACAGCGAGAAACCAAATTCAGCTCCTTCCTCTAACAACTGATAACCTCGCATACAATCACCATCCTTGCTTAGTCCATGTATGATATAATTATACGACGCGTCACTTGGAACAAACCCTCTCTTCCTCATCAAATAAACAATCCTCGCCGCTCCATGATACCTTCCAACTTTGCAGAACGAATCAATCATCTGCCCATAAACAACCTCCTCCGACAAACTACTATCACACGGTAACTCTTCCGCAATCTCAAAAACTTCATTAAAAAACCCTTCTTTACATAAAGAATCAATCAAATTAGCAAAAGCAGCAACCTTCACACCTAATTCATCTTCCACTTTCATCCTCTCCCACAACTTACACATCAACTCTCTCCCACTTTCCAAATCCCTTTCCCTTAGAAACCCGCGAATTAAAACACTATAAGTCATCGAATTCGGCTCCAAACCACTCTCAAGCATTTCATCAAACACCTTCATTGCATCCCTTATTCCACCAACTGAACAATACCCATTAATCAAAGTGGTATAAGAAACAACATTAACACAATGCCCACGATTCTTCATATCGAAAAACAATCTATGAGCATCAAACGGTCGATGAATGAAGCAAAACTGGTCCATCAAACGATTGTAATTAACCAAAGAAGGAACAAAACCAGGTTTGATTTGGATCAATGATTTAACGAGAGACCATGTTTGAAATGGGGTTTTGGAATGGAGTAACTTAGCGAGGAGAAGGTTGCAGGTTCGATGGTCGGGGATTGAACCGGAGGAGAGGAAGAGAGAGAAACGTTGATGGGCTTCTTCGAAACGGTTGGAGTTGCAGAGAGAGTGGAGAATGGTGGAAATTGTGTGTTGTGAGGGTTGAAATGAGAGGGATGAGAATTGAAGAATGAAGGGTTTGGGTTTGTGAGGAAGAATGAGAAATGTGAGTGATTTCTTCCATTGACAACAAAAGCTTGTTTGCATGGTCACACAATGAAGACAACCTCGATATCACATGTTTTGTGTTGTCTCTTAATGTACTTTGAGTCTCCGTAGTAGTTATGAAGACTCATCCTGAATAGACACCGGACACGATACGACAGCGACACACTGACGCCGTCATTAATTTGATAAAATCTTATAACCAAGTACTGACATGGGTCACGTCTAATTCGAGTATCCGTGCTTCATAGATTGTCTCTTCATAATATGCACTTGGTTAAAATAGTATGACAATAAGTAAATATTTATAAGGAAAATACATAGGAAAAAAAATGTGATGGGGGGATTCTCCTTTCTTCTTCTTCTTCTTCTCTCCTTCTCAAACCCTAGTTGTCACCCCTTTCTTCTTCTTCAGGGACGATTTAGGGTCAATTTTGACCAAAAATCACCTCTCCGACTTGTTTTTCCTTATATCTTAATTAAAGAAGTGATTTTACACATTTCCTGTTTTCTTTCGTTTGTTTTTGTGATTTCGTCGTCTCTGAACGAATCTGTTTGTTTTGATTTCCTGTTTTTGTACGGTGTGTTTTTTATTTCCCGTCTTAGTGCGGCGTTTATTTGATTCAGGTTGAAAGATTAGCTTTGAGCAAGTGCAGATCCGATCAATGATAATGACTTTGGTGTCGTCAACGTTGCAGATCTGGGGACATGAATATTCCGGAGACTTTAATATAGTCATATTTGTAGGCATAGGTACTTTGCAGTTTTATGCTATTAACATGGATGCTGTGAGTTTGTTCACAGATTCATCCTTTTTGTTTTTAGCGAATTTGGATTTGTATTATATCGATGTACTCCATCAATTTGAATGAATGAATATCGTTTATTTTTGTAAAAAAAAAAGAAGTAAATACTTATAAGGAATAATATGACAATAGGTAAGTATATTGCGGGACTAATATGACAATATTAACGAAGCATTTTAACATTAGAGATTCTTTTGACAAACGTAGTGCATAATCAAAGACTATTTTAAAATTTCGATACATTGAGGGACTATTGTGGTTATTCGTTACACATATGTACTACGTTTGAATCACTTTGGCATCTTAGTACATGCCATATAATGTTAGTATTTTCTTTCTATTGCTAGGATTCGAACCATGGATTCTTTAACTCTTAAAACTCATTTAACACCTTAACTGAATCAAGTGAGCTATCATCATCCCCAATGTTGTAACATGAATATGTGCATATTGATGATTGGTGAGAATGAAAAATCATGGTGAACCATAGTGATTTTATGACACTACAACTTTTGTCTAAATCACAACAGTTCAACATTATTTGCTTAACAAAAATATTATTTTGAAAACCTTAAGTTTTCGGGACAAAGTAAGTTTATTTTGTCCCTCCACTCTTTCTTTTCATTTTTTTTTAATATTTTTTTGTCCATCTCAGTATGGATGCCAGACTTAAATTTACATAGAACTCATACAGTGTGCATAAAAAAATCTTTTATAGTTGTTAAAATATCATCACTCTTTGTTTAATTTCGTCAGCCACCTCTCATCCGAATATGCATAATGAATGACTCAATAAATTGTATTTTTTTTACTTGTGAGAATATTTTCAATTAGGTAATGAGAAAAAAGCATAAGAGAGAGTAATATAATAAATTAGATTCGGTATTATTCGTATTCTCATTCATGTCAACCAAAATACACCATATATATATATATGAAAACATACATAGATAGAGATGGGTTCAGCAGGAAAAACACAACTCCATCTCTTCTATAGCTTCCTTAATTCGATGTAAGGATTGATGGAGAGTGGTGGAATGTAATGGAATGGAGTGGGATGGAGCCACATTCCATTGTTTGGTTTTGTAAAAAAAAGAATGGTATGGAATGGAATGTGATGGAACCTATTCCATCCAATACCACCAATTTAACCAATTTTTCATTCCCTCCAATTTGGAGTGTATTCAATGGAATGAAACACATCAATAATACAATTACAATTTCGTCCCTATATTTTCTATTTCATTTCATGTCCCACGTTCCCTCTTTTTTCTTTTTCTCTTCAATTCCTTCTTGCTCTCATCTTCTATCTCTACTGCTCGTGTTTCCTACACTACAACAATGTAACCCAATTTTTTTTAGACTTCTTGTGCTTTTAACGACCAATAATTTATTACTTTTTGCTTTCCTTGTCTCTGAGTGTTGGTTTGCACTTTACCCATACTACCATTTACTAATTTTTCCTGGTAGTTGAAATTTGAAATATCAGAACTCGAATAGTAAGGCATGACTCAACCGTGAGCAAAACACAATGAAAAAGTTAGAAACTGTATGAAAAACGATTATTGCATGAAAAAATTTCTTTTATTATAATTTATTAGTTAAGTAATATATTAAAAGAGTATACAAGGAAAATTAAAGAGTTGGCAATGATTTTTAAAATAAAGGGTACAAATGGAATAAAAATGTTATAATTCATTCTATTCCGTTGCATTCTATCATAAAGTATCCAAACAATGGAATAAAATATTTGTTATGTTCCATTCCATTCCGTTCCGCTCCATTTCGTTCCGCTCCGTTAGTTTTGAGTTATCCAAACAGAGCCTAAGTAAAATGCTTATTAAGACCTCAAAAGAAGAAAAACCAATCAATAGACAGCAAAATAATTATCTCCTATGTATAGTATCATAGCATAGCATAGCATCAATTAATAATGTAACACATAAATATTGTACTCAACTATAGCATCATATGTCTTGGATGAAAACCAATGAGTTCTAAGTTGAGCATATCCTCTAGCAAATCGAAAAAGACCACTGCCACCAATTATAGGCATTTCCCTAACCTTATCATAAACAGGATTCCTCCCCAAAATAGTGATGGTGCTACCATTATACTTTCCTTCAATGATAGCAAAATTCATAGCCATGATAAGGTCTACCTCACTTTGTGATGTTGAGGCATAGAACCCTTGTGCTTTTCCAACCAATTTGGAACTCAATTGAGGTCCTAAGGTTAAAGGGTTCTCAATCATGTTAACTAAACCAAAGGCAGTGGTTGAGTTTTTCAAAGGCGGTAGAACAATTGGTATTGAAGAAGGGTTGTTTCCACTAACTATGTCATGCCAATAGAATTTTAAATGGCTTAACCTCTCTTGTTTATTCTCCAAATTTAATTCTTTGAGGTCTAATGAACGTACGAAATTTGTATTGTCTTGTTTTGCTTTGATTAAAGATGTAAAGGGAGTGGTGAAGAGGAGAAAGAGGATGGAGAATTGGATGAACATTTTGGTTGTGGAGGAATGTGATTTTAGTGTTGAAGCTTAAGGTATTTTAACATTGAAATAAACATACAATGATTTATGATGAATGGAAGGTACGAAATCAAATGAAAATATCATAAGGAGTGGGTGCCGTGTAAAATCATTCATAGGTTAGAAATAGCTTTTATGTGACATGTATGCTTTTGCTATTACTTTTTAGGTAAGATGTTCATTCTTATCATATTGGACAATGGAATCCTCTCCCAAGTCTTACTTATGATGGTAAGTATATTTTTTTTTTAAATTTTGAAAGGTTTTAATTAAGGTGTGTATATTTCAAGCTTCAACGTGCTTTTCTCTATTTTTCTTACAAAATTAGAGTGTGGCTCAAAAGCAAAATTTATTCGGACCGACTTTAGTGTGTCTTTATTCAGACTGACTTTGAGACATGAAAAAGAGAAAAATTTATCTAAATAGGTTAATAATAACTGAAATTCTACGGTACACTCGTAAATTGAGGTGTACCGGTACTTCTGTTTCATAAATTTATAAATTAACGATCAATTCTATGAAATAAATAGTTATTTGTCGGCATTTATATTTTCGAAAATATCATTTCATAAGAAAAACACATCATTCATTGATTATAAGAATCATAGTAAATTTTTTACATATTATCGTATAAAATAATCAAAGTTCTCTATTATAAGCGATTAAAATTCAATTTTATTTCGTTGACGCTTTTGGTGAATAAGATTTAATTATTATAAATATAAATGATAAAAAAAAATATTTTTCTTCAAAAAAAACAACTCATTTAACTATAAATTAAAGGATTTGGTGTACCGGTGCACTCAATTATGTTGGGTGTACGGCAGAATTTGCCATTTTGGGATTGTCTGGAGGAGATATTCTTCTATGGTCACAAGACCAAATCAATAGTGTTTGAACACACACACAAAAAGATTATTATCAAAATATTAAATCATTATTTTATCAATTTTCTCTTTATTATTAAAATAATATTTTTTTATGTGTGTGATCAAACACTATTTATGTGTAGAGAAATGATATTTGTACAACCATTTTTTAACAACTTTTTGACAACTTTCTCTCTCATACTCACAAGATGTTATTATTTTCTCTCTTCCTTTTTCTCTCTCCATTATTTTTGACCAATTAAAAAAGAGAAAAACAGAGTTATCTTCAAAGTTATCATTAAATAGATGTACAAATATCATTACTCTTATTTGTAGTAGAATTCCTCCGTCTAGAGTGATGTGAAGAGGTTGTCAAAGACCCTCTCGGACTACTTTAGTGTGTCTTTTTCAATTAATTGCCAAAAAGACAGGGAGACAAGGCACGTTCATGAGGGGTTGGAAGTGTTCATTCCTACTCCCATTCCACAATAAAGAGATGGACGTGGCAGAAATACTGTTCATGATCAAAGAAATGTTACCATTGAAAACCCAAAATAGTGGAGAATATCAGGAAATTCCAAAATTGAAATGATAAACGAGAAATGTTTATTTCCTCAAAAAACGAAAAATGTTTATTATATAAATATCAAATAGAAATAATAAATAGAAAATGTTGTACTTTTTCATAAATTAAAACGTTAAAATTTATCATACTTTCGGGGAAAGAATGAACTAGATAACAACATATTGTAACTTGTCCAAAAAAAAAAAGCAACATATTTGTAAAAATCGTACAAAAATTGGAAAATAGATTTTTTTTTCTGAAATAATAAAATAGATTATTGCTTTTTTTGGAAAGAACAAAATAGATTAATGTTTTTTTTAAAAGAAAAGATTTATATCATTTCATTAAAAATAGGCTTAATAGCAGTTTTAACCCTCTAACTTTTCCAAAGTTGTGATATTGACGCCCTAAGAAAAAAACTACAAAATTGCCCCCTAAGTTTTGCAACTGTAGCAGTTTTGGCCCCCAAGACCATTTTTTGGTAAAAAAAAAAATAACATGTGGCACCTCACTTAGGGTGCCACGTCAGTGTAGACCGAGTCAAAATTGGTCTTGGGGGGCAAAGCTGTCACAAATGCAAAATTTACGGGGCGGTTTTGTAATTTTTTTCTTAGGGGGCCAAAATCGCAACTTTGAAAAAGTTAGGAGGCTAAGACTGCTATTAAGCCTTAAAAATAAGAGTATCAATATAAGAGGAAATATCAAAATAAGTGGTAGGACTAGCTGATAATGTGGTTGTTCGCAACCGCATTTGCTTGTCGTATATTAAACTTCATCCGAGAGTTTGTAAAACGAGCAGCAAATATTATCCTTGAGGTTGAGATGATAGTGCTAAACTCCGTAGTAGCTTCACACCGACTATGGAAGGCGTTTGTCATTGTTTTGGAGTCGAGCACGAAGTCCACACTATCAAACTGCATATCACTAAGTCATTCCAAAACATGAAATAAGTCTAGTGATTCACCAACATCCACATGACACAAAATAGTAAAGCATATAGTTTTTGCCAGCACAAAAGCCCCATATATCTTCATCGCGTAAACACAGCCGATACTTGTTTTATTCAACTGAATTGAGAAAGAGTCATCAATGTTAAATTTGAGTCATCCACATTAGGGACGTTGCCATCAAGGAGTTGGGGAAGAATTAGTAGCATAAACGTGAATGTTCTCAGCTGCTAATGTAGAGGGAAGTCCCATGGGAGATGTCGTGGGAGTTGCAATTCGAGGAATGGTTACGCGGGACTGATTCTGATGAGCAATGTTGGTGGCCTGGCTGCGTTTGCAAATGTCCACTCTTCCAACAAATGATGAGTTGTATCAACTACTTGAGCAATTGTCTCTGTAACATCATCTCACACCTTGAGGTTGTGGTGCTTCCATAAATTCTAAAACAAGCTAACCATGAGAGCAGCTAGCTCAGGCGTGAAACGTTGTAATAACAAAAAGATCGCTTCTACGGTCGTACTTGTGTCAGTGGCAACCTGCTGAATGTTGTTCCAAATGCCATCTGTAACCCAAACTTGCATTGCAAATGGGCAAGTATAAATCATGTTAGCCAAATCCTCATAAGAAGAATCACATTTAACACACTCTATATTGCATTGGATACCTTTATCTTTTAAACTTACCTGCGTAGACAAACAACCCCACACATTCGACATACTAAATTTTTGACTTTCAGGGGAACCTTTAGCCTCCAAATACCGGACCAAAATTCTGGTCATCGAAGATGCGATGTATCCACCAAATGACCAAACCTTCCATACAAAGCTTGTACACACTTTTACATGATACTCACCATCCTTTTTACATATTATTTCATACCACATAGATCATGGTTTAATCAATGCAAGTACTTTATACAACAAGGACTGTTAAATATCACGACTACCTATCTCAAGAATGACCCGGGGATTCTATGTAGCCAATTAATATGTGTTTCTTTTGAATTTTACAAGGTTATTAAAAAAAGATTAGTAATGTTAATTTTAATAGTAAAATATGTTTTATTTATTAAAACATCTTTATTAATTATAGTTAATGGAGTAGTTAGATGATTGAAATGTAATAAATAAGAGTATGTTAGTGGAAAAGAATACTCCCTCCGTCTCACAATTTTAGTCGTTTAAGGTTTGTGCACGATTATTAAGGAAATGATTAATTGTGTTGATTTCAACGGTAAAATTAGTAACATATACTAAAATACCCTCATTAATTGTAGTTAGTGGAGTAGTTAAGTTGAATGAAATTCAATAAATAAGAGTATAATAATGGAAAATAATAATAAATGTTGCATTGGTATTGTAAAGTGACAATTATTTTAAGAAAAAGGAAAAAATTCTAAAGAGACAATAATTGTGAGACGGAGGGAATAATAAAAATTGTATTGGTATTGTAAAGGGGACAAATAATTTGAGACAAAAAAAAAAGTAAAGATGACACTCATTTTGAGACGAAGAAAGTAAAATATTTCAAAGTTATTACTTAGCCCTTGGTGATTCCGTCATGATCCAATTTCTCGGGACATACATCATTTTCCTTAATCAAAGGCTTAAATATATAAATGATCCCTATAAATGGCAAACATTTTGGTTTAACCCTTGTAATAATATTTTTTTTGTTTTAGTCTTTGTAAATAAATAATTTTTTGCTTTTGGTCCTTTAAACCTATAATAACTTAAGTGTGTGTTTGATTTTATAGTGACACAAATTGATTTTCAATGAATTAATCTTATAGAGCGTAGTTTTTCCAAATTTAAGATGACTCGTATAATTTCGATATACTCACTATGATACCAAACATCCACCGAGACTAAAATTTAGTTGAATGTAAAAGTGGGTTGAAAATAAATTCAAGGTTAAAAATAAATTGTAGAAGACAAAAACTACACATTTTAGCTTCAAGTTACAGTTTATTTTATTACTAAAAAAAGTTACAATTAATTTTAATCTAAAACGTTTATACGCGTCAAAATCAATTCTACACGTATAGGATCAATTTTAGTTTATCCAAAAATGAAACCAAACATACACAAAATTTGAAAGAAGAAATCTCTAAATTATCTATCGTACTTCAAATTCTCAAAGGACTAATCATAATATATGTGTTATTATTTCAGGGTTGACCGAAAACATTTGTAGGCATAGTGTTTTTGAAATGAGGCCTTTCAAGTGTGTGTGAGTGAACACTAGCACAAAATTTGTATGTACAAGCAGTGTCTACCTTAGCGAAGGAATCTTTTTTCTTTTTTTTTGGAAAGAAGAATTTTTAATTAGTTTGATGGAGAATTTGAAGGGCATAAGTGGAAAAATGATCAGGATAGATGGTTTTGGAAATTGGAGGGATGGAGAATTTTTATGGTTAAGTCATGTTATAAGAAGTTAGAAAGGTTGTTGGTATGGAGGACGCTTGGAGTGGAGAGGAGAAGAGAGTTTTTTAATCTATTTGGAAAAGTCCTCCGTCAAAAGTGGTTGCTTTTTCTTAAAAATTTCTTATTGATAGAATTCCTACGAGAAGAAATTTAGCTCGGCAGAACATGTAAATTACCATCGAAAGTCCCAATGCCATGTGTGTTGTGAGTGATGGACGAAGAATCATTAAATCATTTATTTCTACATTGTAATGTTGCAAATATCATTTGGGCATAGGGATGAGGTAGTTAGGATTCTCATTTATCACTCCACCAAATGTGTTTGTTCATTGAGAATGTTGGAGTAACTAAGGTAGAAATAAGAGGATTCGAAGAGGTCTTTGGCTTATTTGGCACGCAACGGTTTGAGTTATTTGGCAAGTTAGGAATCATACTATCTTTCGAATAGGAGTGCTATGCACACTATCTTTTTAACACTCTCTCTAACACTCACTCTCTTATTGGATGAAATCCATGTGGGTACCACATTTTGGAAATTAGTTCCACATAAAATGGTGAGACACACGTGAGTTTCATCCAATAGAAGAGTGGGTGTTAGAGAGAGTGTTAGAAGTAAAGTTTTCATAGCATTTCTCATCTTTCGAAATGAGGTGTAAGAGGTTGATGTTTTAGTGGAGGATATCAATGTGCTTTCATGGCGGTGGAGTGTAAGCAGTGGCGGACCCAAGACCCTGGGGTAGGGGGTTCGGAGGTTTCAACTTCATTAGACATACCAAATTTTTGTGAAGTTATTTTCTCTTTTAATTATCATTTATTTATACTACTAAATTTAAAATTTCGTCATTTTTCTCAATCAAATATCTAATTTTTTGTATAAATGTTTAATTTTATTTATATTTTCCATATTTTTGTACAAATTATAAATTTCAAAAATTTCAAAATCTATCAAATGAAAGTTAGAATTTGTGTAGATTATAAATTTATAATTCTAAAGCATAATAATTTGGTGTATAATTTTATAAGTGTCACGGGAAGAAGTAAACATAATTTGCATATGTTATTGATTACGGATAAAATGGGAGGGAGAGTAAACTGAGTACACCTTGCATTTGAGTATTTAAATGGATCTCGCGTGTACACATCACTCATTTATAATTTTTTTAATAGCAGTACCTAATAAGTTCCTTCTTATAAGACCCTGAAAAAGTTCCTACCCAATGGGGATACCTAATAGGTACCGGGCCTTAAAAGGTTAAGACCCTCCCATTAGAGATGGTCTTATTGGTGCAAAATCTTGGGTCAAGTGGTGCAATGTTAAAATATCAGGAGGTTCAAGTAGCATTAAAACAATGTTATCATGTGTAAAATTTAAAAGCCCAGGGGATGCAGCTGCATCCCCTCACTTATACGTGGCTCCGCCTAGGGCAGAGCATCGGTCGGCTATCCCCGGTTTCGGTTTGAAAATTTTCTAAAGAGATGAAACCGATGATGGAAAAATAGGAACCATTCTCGACCGCTGAAGGCACCGGTTTCAGCGGGTGGTGGGTTGTGTCGGAGGTGGTTTTCATGGGTGGGTTAAGTCGGTTTGATCAAAGGGAAACAACTACAAATCCAGCAGCGTCAACACATATCATTGTATTCAACCCAGGACACCTATATAACCCTTTTGTATCTCTCTTCTCTCCTTCTGTGTAGAAAACAATTTTGTAAGAAGAAAATGAATACAAATGGACATAACTTCAAAATAAGGAATAAGGGAAGATTGAAATAGCACAACAAATAACCCAAAATCAAAGGTGTGGAAGTTATAAAGAAACAATTGGTGAAGATCTGAAAAAAGCTTTTTGCGATAGGCTTCTTTTCATGAAGACAAGCTATGACATACTTACTAGTAGTAAAATTTAAAATAAGGTGAAGCATTTAATTTCATATTATACTAATTTTTTTAGAGGAATTTCATATTATATTTATCAGGTTACTTATTGTAGTTAGTTAGATGGGACACTGGGAGAGGATAAGGACATAGGAATGCGCAAAATTGTATAGAAAAATGAAATAAAGTCTTTGCAAGTTGTACTATTAGACATGGTAGGGTACATACTAAAAAGATAAGCTGTGAC
>Ga0315915_1000256_pt1 | contig 48826 bp, 21 predicted proteins | sample MpolbnodulesMG_FD_207738 | JGI IMG/M metagenome (GOLD analysis project Ga0315915, IMG submission 207738) | Medicago polymorpha root nodule microbial communities from Los Angeles, California, United States - branched nodules | ecosystem: Host-associated > Plants > Roots > Nodule | place: USA... | reverse complement strand
TTGTGGGTTAAAGAAAGTGGAAAAAGGAGAGAGAAATATTAAAAATAATGAGAAAAAATTATGATATTAATTCTTTTTATTATTTTAATGAGGTGTTAGATTTTAATTGGTTGGGTGTAAGAATGATGTGTTGGATAAGAGTTCACGCAAGAATTTCTCATTGTAAAAATGGAATGGTGTCTCGCTAATTCAAATGGCGTGACATAACTTAAATGCAAAAAAAAAAAAAAACTGCTAACTAGGGCATTTATGTATATAAAAATTGAACCGGGGCATGCAAGTAATTTTATTTTTTGTCAGCGTCACATAAAAAAAAACTTAATATCTAATTTAATGAAAAACAATTGTAACGGTACTATAAAGACAAAATCGGTCGATAGGTAAAATGAATTAAAATAATAGATGACATGGCTAAGTACTATTGGATGTGTTAAAAGAGAGTGTTAGTGGGTGTGACTCTAGCATTTCTCTTATTAAATTGTTCAAATAAAAAAAATCGCTATGTAAGTGTCAATTTATTTCTCTTCTTATTTTTTTTTGATAAAATGTCAATTTATTGTCGCGTGAGCACAACTCTGTTGGTAGGACAATGCATTATTATATGCAGGGGTCGGGGTTCGAACCCCGGACACCCCGCTTATTCACCTTATAAGGTGAATTCTAACCACTAGGCTACCTGACAAAAAAAAAGGCTAAAGTGTACTTTTCCCCCATAAGTTTCAAAAATTTGCAATTTTGACCCCTTAAGATTTAACACATTTGCAACTTTGATCGTTTTTGTCAATTTTGACCGGTCAATGCCTATGTGGCACACCAGGTGTGTAATTATTGAATTAAAAAAATTAAAAAACCATATAATCATTTTTTAAATTAAATAAATGATAAATTAAATTTAAAAAAAATAAGAAATTTAAAATTAAAATCTCAATCTTTTATTTTTTCTTCTTCTTCATTTCTTCCTCTCAAAAAACTCATCCTCTTCTTCATACATTCATCCTCTTTTTAAAACCCAGAATTTTTTAAAAAAACTCATCATCTTCTTCATACATCAATATCATCATCAACACAAAAAATAAAAAAACAACCTAACTTTAAACTCCAACAATCACACATAATAAACATTCAATCCATAATTGGGGGGGGGTTTGATTTTGTCGTCTGTTTGTTTCATGAACACAGGCTTCATAAAATTTTGTATTCTTCACAAAGTATAATAAGTGTGAAATTCACAAAATTGGTATGAGCGGAACCAGGAAGGGATGGTTTCATCTAGTTCTTAATGAAGGCCAAAGTGTAAAACGAGGATAGATTTACTAGAAGAAATGAAGAATACGTATACATATTCATCATTTTTAAAACCCACCATAATTAATCATGAATAAATGATGTTTTTTTTGTTGGATTAGAAGAGATGAAGATATAAAGATGAAGATATTCTTTGATTGCTTTTTTGGCTTAAGTGAGAGAGAATCATGCAAGGAAAGAAGAAGAAAACCATGTGATTTTGTTGTTGGATAATGGAAAGAAGAAGAAGAATCGCGTTTTGTTTTTCTTTTTTCATTTCCTTTTCTATTTTTTTTTTCAATTTCTTTTTAAATTATTTAATTTAGAAAAAGATTATATGAGGGATTTATTTTTATTTTTTTAATTCAATAAATTACACACGTAGTCTGCCATATAGGCGTTGACCGAGTCAAAATTGACCGGACTACTACTGCAAAGGAGCTAATTCTTGGGGGACCAAAATTGTAGTTTTTGTATTTAGGGGGCTAAAATTGCAAGTTTTTGAAAGTTAGGGATGGAAAATTGCAATTTAAAAAAAAAGTCAATTTATTTCTCTTGATGACTTTGTGGTCCTTACCAGCATAGGCAAACGTCCATAATAATAATAATCATCATCATCATAGTTATGAAACCAATTCACCAAAGGATAAGAAAATGATTTGTTTGCTCAAAAAAAAAAAAAAGAAAGAAAGAAAATGATTTGTAACTTAACCGGTGGTTGCGAAGTATAAAATAAAAAAGAAAGAGATGAAATAATGTTCCTGGTATATTCATGATAGGTCTCTTTCTATCCATCTTCTAGTAACATCCTTAATTCTAATTCCAACAATTCTAATTTCTGTACAAAATCTTTCTCCCACAATTCATGTACATTTTGCAGATTTTTTTGCACAATTGATATGCCTTTACCACTACCTTTTGCACTAAAACAATTTAATTTAAAAAAATTCTGTCATGACCTACCCTCCAAGAGATGAGGTAATGTTATCTTCCCACAGTTAGAGGGATCAAGCTTCCTGAACTGATCACAAATTTGCATTACATCTTTGTCTTGTATTTTACCCATCTCTTTCAGCTTGAAAATCACATATTCTGACTTACTGAAATCAAACCAATGAAGGATGGATATTAAATTTCTAATGTGCTCAAAAAAATATATTCCTTTAAAATAACTACACCATATGATTAAATAATTGAATGATGCATACATTATTGAATGTCACACTCACACTCTACCCCTACTTGTGTACTATGATGCATAGTGCATGACTAATTCCAGAAAGTGACTTTACCAATCACAAGTTTGATAATAAGATAAGTGATAACAGCTCGTCAAAATTAAACAAGGGTATAAATAAAATAATCCCATCTAAGCTAATGTGAATTAAACAAAGCATAATTATGTCTGCTTATGACTAAGAATATATTGGTATAAATCTAGAAATCATGATTAGTGACAAATGCTTTACAAAAGCCACAGATGATTATAGCAACTTGTAATTAACTAATAATCTTAAGGGGCAATCAACTTAATTAGAATATCATATTTATGGTATCCAATGTTGTATTCTTGTTTGGTTTGACGACCAAAATTGCTATCAAGCCCCCAACTAGCACTTTACCAGAAGTAGTAATTTTACATTCTCACAAAGACTAGTCTTATTGGTTCTGGAATCAATAGTCAACACTCTTTAGCAAAGTTTTAAAAACTCTATCCACAATTTCAACTTTTTTTATGTTTCTCTAACCGCAATGTAACCATAATTGTGGTTGCATCAGCTGCATTTGACCATAATTTTCATAATAGCAGGGATTGCAATGCGATCAAATGCAACCGCGCAGCCACAATTATAAACCACTCGTGTGTAAATTACCATGTCTTGTTTGTGTATTGCTAACAAAAGACGTAAAGATTGAACCATGGTTCTAAATTGAAGTCGCGGTTACACTGCAAACCTTGGTATTACTACAAAATGCAGGCAAATGCGACAGCAGTTGCAATAATGTTGCAGAGATATCTAAATCTTTTACATTGCAATTACAGACCGCAATTTAGAACTATGGATTTGACCAAAAATTAAAAAGAGGATAAAGAACTATTAGGTTACCTAATAAAACCAGTATTGTTGATATCAGCAGCAAGCCAATCTTCAATAGTAATTTCTCTATGCAAAACCTTCTTAGCCAATCTCCTATGTCTTCTATCAATTCTAGCTTCAGCTAAATAAAGAAAAGCCCTAGCAACCATCAAAGTAGAAAATAACAACCAAATTGCCGCAAACAATCGCCCCGGAAGAGTCTTAAAAGCTCTATCACCATAACCAACCGTCGTAACAGACATAACAGCCAAATAAATAGAATCAACCCAATCCAAACCCTCAACAAAACACAAAACCAAACTCCCAACACCAATACACAAAACCACAACACCAAGTGCTAAACCAACCTTCAACCTAATTCTCATCCTACCTTTTGCAACATCAACTATATAATCCCTGGCTGAAAACCCTTCTCTAGCACCCATTTGAAGCCCGGTTAAAATCGTATTCTCTTGCAAATCCAAAACAAAATTAACAAGACCACTTAAAAGTATATCTATGAATCCAAAACCCACTAAAACAAAAACACAAGCAAAGAGTTTAGTCATTGGTGTTAAAGGAGCTATGTCTCCATAACCAATTGTACACATGGTGACTATACAAAAATAAAGAGCATCAACAACAGGGTGAGTTTCAATGCCAGAGAAATTTTTTGTGTTGAAAGAGTATATTATGACACCAATAGAGAGGTATATAAGGAGAAGCCAAATGCCTTGTCGAATGATGGAATTGGTTTGAGGTTTGGGAAGTTGGGGTTGGTCATTGTTGGGTTTAAGGTGTGGGAGAATGAACATGGCTGGTGCTGTTTTGCAGCGACTGAGTTTTTTTTGTTTGTGATGAGAAAATGGTTGGTGGTGTTGTTGTTGTGGAGTGAAGTTGATGGATTGTATCTCAGATGATTGTGGTGGTGATGGTGGTGGTGGTTGTTGTTGTAGGGTGGCTATGTCGTTGAAGGATTTGGAAGAAGTGAAAGGTTGTAAATTTTGACGGTTAATTAGAAGAAAGGGTTCGGTTTTTTCCATTGACGAAAAGAAAAACAGGACATGGAACTGAACAAGAAAGAAAAAGATAAATGATGAGATTTGGTGTCTTGTGTTGTGTGTGTGGATATTAAAGTGTTTTGGGAATAGTGTCATAAATTTAGTTCTAAGTTGAGTTTTATGTGGGCCCATGCCACGTGTGCTGATTGTGATTGTTGGTGGCTTCTCATCTCATCACAGGCAACAAGTGATTCCTTCCAAGTCCTACACAAGTTCAGTACAAAGTCCTTTTTTTTTTCAAGCAGTAAAGTATTTTAAATCATGGGTTAGATGATATACTAAAGGAAAAACTCAATTTTTTGTAGAGAAAGTACAATGTTGCTTATTTCGCAATTTTCCGCAGTTCATATTAATCTTTTTTTTTGCCGGGGTTTCAACCCAGATTATGTATATATTATGTATTGTCCTTATTAATTGAGTTTAATTCACGATGACATATTAATCTATGAATATTAATAAAGTAATGAGATTTGTACAAATATTTGGTCTGACAACTTTTGTAGCAATTTTTTACTCATAAAAAAACTTTTGTAAGAGCATCCACGATGGTAGTTCCTTAATAGGACTCCTTAAATTGACATCACGTTACACATCACTTATTTATAATATTTTAATAAAGTAGTTATTAAGAACTCAATAACTTCAATGGAAGCACACTAATAACGACTTCAATAAAAAATACTTAAATAAGCTCCACTAACTTTACATCAATAAACAAAAATAATTTATTTATTAAATTATAAATTACCTCATAATATTTAATTATAATTCATAAAAAAATTAAATTATAAAATATTTATTTTTTTCGTATGAACTTAAATTTCTGCCACATTTACTAATAATTTGAAAATGAAAAAATTAACATTACAAATTTTACATTCCTTCGTTAAAAAATAATAATAATAATTTGCATGAGTTACATTTTATTTAAAATGATGACAAATAGATAAAATAATATTTAAAACAACTATTAATTATTAAAATATTACTTCTTCTGTAAGTGGGACCACATAGTACATATTTTATTACCTTTTTTAAACATGTGATCTGTTAGTTGCCTAGGAGAAAGAGAGTCTTATATAGTTACATGTTTCTTAATGGGGACTCATTTTCTCTTCCTTCAATGGGGGATCCTTAACAGGGAGTGGTCCTTGTTAAGTAAGGACCTCCCATTGGAGATGCTCTAACAATTTTGTTTGTCTTTTTTTATTGGTCATAAGCAATAAAGCGAGACAAAAAAAAGACAAAAAGTAAGAATATAATGTAAGTATGAGACATATGTACAAAAATTGCCATAAAATAGTTGTAGGAATATCATTTCTCATATTAATATAGTGTAGCATAATATCTGTGACCCTTAATGATTTCATACAAGGATTAATTTTTGGTCGATGTGCAGGAAAAAACAATTGTTGTGAAAGGTGGACTCTTTAAATGAGTTTCAATTACTTTGAATGGATTAATCTCTACTACAGATGCGTGTTGAAGATATATTCGATTTACCCAATTATTTTGTCACCCGTTAAAAATAACACTCAAACTGATCTCTATCATACTCAAACTGATCTCTATCATTTTTATACTGGAAATTTATTGGTCTGTCTTATCATATTGGAGGAGAGTATTGCGAGGTTTTGGATCAAACTGATCTTTATCATTTTCATATTGAAGATACATTGGTCCCTCTAGCGTATTGGAGGAGAGTATTGTGAGGTTTTGGATTGTTTATATTATTTTTTTGCAGGAAGGTGTTGGATTGTTTATATGAATTATTTAAATTTAACTTATATTATTTTAATATTCTTAAAATTAAAATATATCTATTCATAAACAATAATTTACCAGTTTTTAAAATAAAAGGAAAGAACTAAGTAAATTTTTGTTTTTTTGGAAAATAAAAATTAATATTTTGTTGGGATAAAAAGTAAATTTTTGTTTGATATAGTTTTCTAGAGTACAAGATATATCATTTGCTATTTTTGGAGTCTGAGCTTATAGCAGATTCTTGGAGGCAAATTGCTCCGCCTACTTCACCATCATCACTTTGGGATATGGCTTTATCGGAATTGACGAGACTGTAAAAGTTGGGATGAAGAGAAGGTTTGATCTAAACCCTATGTGGAATTTCTTTGAAGATGCCGAAAAAAAGTTTAAATATGCAATTTCTCATGATAAAAGAATTGTTGGCTTTAATTCTTTTCCTTAGTATCCTCCTTATGGGGGTAAGTATTGAACTTTTGTTTGAAAAACTTCACATTGTTAGATAAATTGTATTCTAACATTTTTCTTATATCTCCATACAGTTGGTTGCAAAAAATCTCTACCGTTGATTTAACCGAGAAGGACTATAGACCGTGGAGGTAAATTCTTCCTTTTGATTCTTAATATGCTAAGATGAGTGTTAGTATTGTGCCTTTAATCCTTTAATAAAGAATTACAACTGAATACATATTAAGAGTTATCTATATTAAGAAAAAACATGTAGAGTATAACATGTTCATATATGTGTTGGATACCTTTATTGATTTTATGGTTGTTAGTGGGGATTTAAGGACTTACAAGTAGCAAAAACCCTGGACACTACTCGTGCTAAATATTATATTGTCACCCTCACCATTTTTAAAGCGACTACTAAACTGAAAAGTCTATAATAATATTGTAGGATAGGTGAGGTTTAGTATGGGAATGGAGAGTTCTTTCCTATGATGGAAAAGTTTAATGTGGACCATTGATATATTGATTTTTTATTCCCACGGTTCAGATCTATCACTTGCAACTTGCTTTAACTTTTTGCTGGCACATGATACACCAAAAGCAGTGGCCCCACATGCAGATTAAATAATATTATTTTATTTTGTTTGAAGTATTGGACTTTTTGGAATAGTTTATGGGCTTTTGACAATTAGACATGGGCTTGACTTGCAATTTTAACTTGTCAACACTAATTATTATTTCTAATCATTTATTATTACTTGTATTTTTTTTGTTAATTCTTATATAAAATATTAAAATAAATTAATATACGTAAATAAATGTTAGTAAAATAAAATGTTTGAAACTTAGTTAAAAAAATGAAACAAATAATCATAATAATTACTTATTGTCTATAATTGTCTCATTTTATGAAATTTCTCATGTGTTGGTCATCGCTAATAAATTTGGTATCAACTCACAATCCATGTTGTAAACGCATAAGTCTAGGAATTTAGTTTGACCTAAATAATTAGAAGCTCATATGCTGGGTGTGTCATGACTCGTAAACCATAAACAAAATGTGGCCTAATTCAAGGAATCTTCCAAATTCTAATAATAAACATAGATTCTTGTAAAAAGAAATTTGGCATAACCAGATGCTATAAGTATTATCCTGGATATAAACCAGGAACAAAGGGCCTCCTATTATGACATCAATCAATGACAGAGAATTATATGTTTCATCAAAGGTATATTTTGAGGACTTAGTGTATATATGTATAAGCCAAATCCATCAGGCATCCTAATTTATTCAAAGAAGTAACCCAACAAATATTGCTAGCTGAACCAAGAAACTTAACATGTTTGTTTCATCCTGCCACTAATGTACATCAGTTAGGCAAAAAAGAATAAAAATAGATCCATTTGTTGTTGCAGTACCGTAGTTGCATGAAAATCTTTCGTTGTTCGAATCCCCTACATCTTCGTCAGTTGATGTGTGGCCGACATCCGAACCAGAGCCACAACTGATGTCCAAGCCCTATAAATACAAAGTTTAAATCACTAATTTAGGTATCATAATATACAGCCAATTCAATTCCTTGATTTTGTATTAGAAAGGTCAACAATATGTTGTTAACCTTAAAATTATAAGATCATTCAATAGAAGGTGTTTTATGGTGCAATTATCACAATTCTTTTAGATCAAACAACAGATAAGGTTGAACAAAAGTCATATTTATAAACAAGATTCTTTTAAGCAAGCATATTGTAGCATCAAATTGTCATTCATAAGATTGTCCTCAAGAATTTTGTTTATATTATTAATAGACAAAACTATAGGGGAAAAAGGTTGTGTGTGATACACCCAAATACAAATTCCAAGAAGTTAACGAGGTGCATTGAGATCTTATTGCATTGCTAATACACTTTATTTTTCAAGGGTAGAAGCTGAGTTTGTTAAAGTTTAATCCACCAACACTTCACCAATTTAATTGGCCCTAAAATTTTAGCAGTTGGATATTTGGCTTGTGCGAAATTTCGACACAGTGTCAAATATATACAATTACTACTTTCTATGTCAATTGACACTTTAAGAATCAATTGTTGTCAATTTATAACAAAAAATTATTCACTGACTCACTTCCTGACCAGATTCCATTGATTTACATTCCTCCAAGTATATATAAAAAAGGTGATTCCAGCACAAGAAAAACAAGTTCAATACAATATAGTTCTGGCCTGCTTGATTTAAACCAAAAACAAAAAGTGATTTGAGGAATCATGAATCCCTAATTTTGTCCCTTAAGTATTTGAGTCAGTCCAACTTTTTACCTGGTTTTCTTAGTGTGATTGTGTTGGGCTAAATCTCTAATTTCATTCTTGCATCAAATTCTGATAATAGGTTATAATGATAGATACATGAACAATAAAGTTATGTGCATTATATAGCATCAGAAAGGCCAATCCTATATTTCATATAATCATCAACAAAACAAGCAAAAATATTAGCAAAACATGCAATCTATAGCAAATTGAAGGCATTTTTGAAAATCACAGTTTTCACCATTTCAGTTTCATATGCAAATTCAACAACAGATAAGTGTAAAATCATACCTTATTTTGTGTGAGATAGAAGATCGGTGACAAATCTAGAGGATTTTGCTTGATTCAACACCAAAATTTTGATCGTTGGAGTGGACTGTTTATAGTCGGATTCATCGAAACTCAGAACCTTGTCCCCGAAGAAGATGAAGTGAGGTGGTCCGGTTATAAGCTCTTGGAATGAAAACACGGCCGAAGGTTGGAAAAAAAATGACGTAAATCTGACCGAGGTACCCAATTATGGAGTAAGGTATAGCATTAGTAAAAGAGGGAGGTGTACTGGAAATTTAAAAAAAGATTAAAAAACTAATTTGATTTTTCTTTTTTATTTCTCAGTTAACTAACTGCCAGCTGTCCTGGGATAATGTAGAGATATGAGAACAGTGATAAGACAATTTTAAAAGATGAGAAGACACTTAACAATATAACATTGATATATAGGTCAAATACGCGTGCGGTATATCTATTTTTTAGAGAAGATCTCTTTTTTATTTACTTACGGTGTGTTTAATTTGGAAGATAAGTTATGGAGAGAGAAATGGATAAAAGATTGTGTGGGAAGTGAGAAAGAGGTGAAAATAGAGTATATTCAATGTAGTGTTTTTGGTATAGAATAAAAAGAAGAGAAATTGAGGTTGGCATGGGAACGTAGGAATTGAGTTTGGTTTGGTTGGGTGAATCGGTAAACCCACTCAGTTGGATTTGTGGGAACTGGATTTCGGTTTGCTGAGTGAAATTAATTTTGAGGGACTAGAGTGTTTGTTTTTAGAGTGGTGAAAGGCTTCGAGAGGAAGATTGTTTGATTTAAGAGAAAGAGAAGATGAACATGATGAATTTTTCCTAGATTTGTTTGAAGATGGAGATGAACATAATGAATTTTGTTGGGATTGTTGAAGATTGATAGAAGATTGCAATTTTTTTTAGTTTCTCTTTTTTAATAAAAAAAATTTAAAAAATATATATTTTGTTGTTGTGGAGACCAAGTTTAACTAACACATCATCCTTAATGTAACAAAGTTTATTAAAGGGGTAATGATGTAAATTGTTAAAGAATTAATTTGAAACTAAAAAATGTAAATGACCAATGTAGTAAAAACATTAAACTTAAAGGGCTCAAGATGTATTTGACCCTTTCATAACAAATCTAGAAAAGAAAAGACATCCAATAACGTGAAATTTCAATATTCAATCAAATAAAAAAGGGTCATGCTTCAATGTTGATGAAAAAAGGGTCAAACATTTTTCTAGAAAAGAAGATTGATGAATTTTATGTTGAAAAAATTGTTTTTTAATGTTTCAATGGAAGAAGAAGTAGAAAAAAGAATAAATATAGTGATAATTTGATTCTTCGTCGCCGTAGTAAATAGTGTAGAGGTAGATTACACAACTCTCAAAATATATATATTTTTTTAAAAAACTCTCAAGATATAAATTATAAGTTCAATTTCTTAACAAGGGAATGGCCCTTAAAGTGCATTTCCGAATAAAAAATGTGAAAAGGCGATAATGACATAAAACAACTACTCCCTCCATTTCAAAGCGCATGTCGTATTTTTGCAATATGCACTATTCACATGACTTACTTTGAATTTGATCATATTTTTTAACTAATATATATATATACACACACACACACACACAAATATTAGTTTGTAAGACGTTGTTCGATTTGCCTCGATAAATATTTTCAAAATATTAAATTTTTATTATTTTTTACTTTAGATAATTAAAGGGTTTTGCTAGAATACATTTTTTACGAAGGTGTCTTTTAGTAAGTTATTCCATGAGCAATTGCTAAAAGACACCAACTAAATTTTTGAAGGTGTTTTTAGTAAAGTTATAACTAAAAAGTGGAAATCACACCTTGAGGTGTGGGTTGTTAAAAGACACATTCATGGGTGGCTTCTAGCAAAACCCATAATTAAATATATCCACAATCAAAGTTGTACATTGACACGTGTAAAATTATTAGCTGCGACATGTATTTTAAACGGAGGAAGTAGTGCTCTCGTTCCCTTTCTTCTGCAAAACAGACAAGGCACGTAAAAGTGTGAACCCATGTGTTTTTGTGTGTCTCTCTATCCCATTTCTTTTCCAAACCAAACATGATAAGTTTCTAACTTCTGGGTGATTTCTATCACTCATGTACTTCTCCTCAAACAAACACGAGATAAAAAGTAGATATATATATTCTTTTTTAAAAGGAGATCTATATTCTATCTCTCCTAACGGGCCTAAAAAGAAAATATTAATTTTTAATGGGTTAAATAGTGTATTCATTTTGCTAAAAGAAAATAGTGTATGTGCTCATTAGGTCAGGTGGTTGGAATAAATACATAATATATATAAAGTCTGGGGTTCACATCCCGGCCATAAAAAAAAAGTAGTGTATTAATCGCTTTCATTTGAACATTCTTTGAATTTTATTTTTAATGACTTACGTGCAGGTAAGTTTATGTGTATGTTGCCGCTTAGTGTGTAATTAATTTTTAATTTTTGTGTGTACACATGTATAGGTTAGATTTAATTAATGTATAGGGTGGGTAATTAATGTCTAGGGTGAGTGTTTAATTAAGTCCCTTATCGACCATGAATAAAATAACGTTAAATTTAATTAATGGTTATATTTTGTTGAAAATTAAAAATGAGAACAACTTTACATTGCTAAACATCATCACGTCCTTTTCCTTTTCTCTCCCCATCTAGTTCCTTTCATCTTCATAATGAGAACAATGAAGCATGAAGGATTTTAAATCGGAAATGAATCAAAACCTCTTTCAACAACAATTTAGACATTCCATCCTTCTCTTTGTTATAAACCTTAAAGTTGGAAAGATGCACAACCAGTGAACTCCCAGGTAATTATATCAAGACGAGAGATGCGCCAATGCAAATCTGGCCATCGAGCGACGGGAAAAGGTGAGAGGAAGATGGGAGAGAAGAGATAAAAAGATCTAGTGTATATAGTGTATAATAGAATCTATATGCTTGATTGATATAATGACTCTCAATTATTGTTTATAATGGTTCGAATGATTTAAAAAAAATTCACTCACATGTGTAATTATTTTTTCCAATTTATTAAAAAAATAATTTTTCGTCTCCATCTTCACTTTCTTTTGAAATACCCAAATCAAACTTCTTATGCAATCAAAGAAATTTTTGCTCAAACTTTTTTCCATTGACGCCAAAGCAAAAATATATATGCTGATAAGGGAAGACAAGTATGACTCCAAATGTTTAACAAATTAAAATATTCCTCTAATTGGGGGAATAGTTCAAGCCCTACGTTCGCACCAAACATAATTAGGCTTGAAAGCCAAGAAGCTCAAAACATAAAATATTCAGTTTAATCATCTATAAACAATGCCTATCCACAATGGATCAGGATATCAAACAAATTACACATTCTTACCAAGCAACTCTTTAATTCTAGTCTATATACATTATCATGGCAATGTCTGTGATTAGAACAAAACGAGACTTAGTTACACCTGCCAAGGAGACCCCATTCGTCACACTAGACATGTCAGTAATCGACAAACTACCTGTTCTAAAATGCAATGTTAGAACCTTGCATGTGTTTAGACATGGCCCTAAAGCAGCAAGGGTCATAAGAGAAGCATTGTCCTTAGCACTCGTTCCCTACTACCCTCTTGCAGGACGACTCAAAGAGTCTAATCCGCAGTGTCTCCAAATCGAATGCTCGGGTGATGGTGTGTGGTACGTTGAGGCATCAACTAATTGCACACTTGACTCTGTCAATTTCTTTGATGACATGGAGTCTATTCCATATGGTAGTCTTTTTCCAGATAATGTTCACGAGATCGAACACGTCGACCCCCTTGTGCAAATGCAGGTATCAACTTACAAACTTCATGCTAGGTTTGTTCAGTTTTTTCTATCATACAATGACAATAGTCACATCTATTTCCATAAGCTATGCCAATACTAAATAAATAGAAATTGATAGCAAACACTTCGTCATTCCAAAAATATTGCAATGATAAAATAAACAAACTGGAGGAACTCAATGCATAAACCGTTGTACTTCTGAGAATCAAAATACTTTAACCTTTAAAATTTAATAATGGTTTGTTCAAGCTTAATTAATGTAAGCACCACGATTATTATGTGAATGTATATCTGGTGAGGTCAATTGCATAGTTTTGAATTTTTTTTTTTTTTTTGAGTGGCAAACACCAGGTAACCACGAAAAATGTCCAGTCTAACAATCTTACGATTGCTAATTGGACTAGGCCTTACAAACGATTATTATTATTGTTATCGTTGTTGTTGTTATTATTATGTAAGTTGATCCTTTAAAAAATGTACCTTGAGGATCGTTTACTCATGTTTGGTCGTGAGAAAATTCTTGTTTCAGGTGACACAATTTGGATGTGGCGGTTTTGTGATAGGCCTGGTATTCAGCCATAGCATATGTGATGGCCTTGGTGCTGCACAATTTCTAAATGCGGTTGGGGAGCTAGCTAGAGGACTTGACAAACCAGCCATTGAACCAGTGTGGCACAGGAACTTCTTTCCCTCTCAAGCACCTGCATTGCCAAAACTACCTCTTACAGATCCACCTCAATTGCCATGCTACAAACTAGAGCATTCTAACATAGACATACCCGTGGAACAAATCAACCGGCTGAAGAGGGAGTTTCAACAAGTAACTGGAAGAAGTTGCTCTACCTTCGAAATTGTTGCTGCATTGTTTTGGAGCAGCAGAACAAGAGCCATTAGCTTTGATCCCAATACCCAAGTGAAGCTCGTGTTCTTTGCAAATTGTCGACACCTCGTAGACCCTCCTCTACCCAATGGTTTCTACGGAAACTGTTTCTTCCCGGTGACAACTACGGCCTCATGCGAGTCACTTAGAATAGCACCAAATATCATTCAGGTGGTGAAGCTGATCCAAGAAGCGAAGGCCAAGTTACCTTCAGAGTTCGTTAAGTACTTGAAGGGTGAACATGTCAAAGTTGGTGATGAGTTTGAGGACCCGTTTGCACCTACACCGAATTACGCCACACTGTTTATGTCTGAGTGGGGGAGGTTGGGATTTGACAACGTGGATTATCAGTGGGGTCCACCAGTTCACGTGGTCCCCATTCAAGGCTCTGTCATTGTGCCAGCTGGCATTGTGCGCTCGCTGCCTCTCCCAAACAGAGGGATTTGTTTGGTTACATGGTGTGTAGAGGAGGCACATCGCCTTCCCTTCATTGACCAAATTCATAGCCTTATAAATAAGCCACTGTCATAATAAGAGTGTCACCATTCCATATTCCAAAAGTCTGTCTTTTTTATGCTTAAGAACAAGATGCTATTATGGTTCAAAGATAAAAAAGTTGTGTCCGTCAAGAAACTAAAATGTAGTTTCTGTTGTCTTTATTTTGTAAATATTTTCTTTTCAAATGAAGTGTATATTCTATATATGCAGCCGTTCATGGTGTCATTAGAAATCATATTTATGCACGGAGCAGTAACCACAATCTCATAACTTCTCATACAGATAGCAAACTACAAATCATCATCACTTTCGTCACTATATGAAACAAGGCCAGTTTGGGCAACTTCACTTGCCTTATCAGCTATGCCATTCAATGGCTGTACTGGTTCTAAAGGCTTACTCTTATCATTCACAGAAGTTATTCCTGCTTTTGAAACTTCTTCGGTATTTCCTTCATCCAACTTGGCTTTTTTAGCTTGAGGCTTGACTTTTATAATCATGCTTAATGGGCGAGAGGCTGGATTCTTCTTTCCAGTAGCAGGTTTTTCTTCCTGCCAGTGAAAACAGATTGAATGACAAACAGAAAAATAGTAACAGCTGCAATACACATTTATTATTTCTGATTCAAAACTTAACTCACTGCTGCAACGGCTTAGAAATGCCTGCAGCAGTCAGCCCTATTAGAAAAATAAAATAGTTAAAGTCTAAGTAATAAGATTCAGTTCAGTTTATGTTTAGATGTACTAATGTAACTAACTGAACTGAATTAAGTTAGCTCACCGCTGATTATAAAGAAATACAAAAATAAAAAATAAGTAAAAGCTAGCTCACTGCCCTATAAATAACTAGAGCTATTCTCTATTGTACAAGTTATAGTTTTATCTGTTAATCAAATCTTCTAGAATTCTCTCTGAACTTCATCTTTGACCTCATGCTTCAATAATTCAATCAAGCCCAAGGACAGATCCAAAGATTTTATATTGGGGCAATACTAATTTAAATGAGTTTGTAAAATAAAAATATATCGATTTTCAACCAACATAAGGTTGGTCGGAGTGTAAACTAGATTCGTTTCTCTTAAGCACGGTCGCGGATTTGAGCTTTGTAGAAGGAAGAATATGGTTGAGAAGGGAGGACCCAGTAAAAATAGCCAACCAAATAGTCGTCAGCTTTATTGGACATTTCATAATATGACATGGTTTACTACTTGGAAGTTGTATTCAAATAAAATAATATCCCAAATTTAGAAAAACTATGATCCAAAAAAAATGTAATAAAACAGAGTTTACTTACACACCAGCCATCTTGAAGTGACTAAGCGAGGACAAGGTGGAAGGCTTTTGTATTAGTGGGGCCTTTCAAGATTAACGGGTGGGAGCCTGGGAGGCATTTGTTTTTGTAGCTCTTTAATTCATTAGTGATGGACTTTTATATACTAGTATTCTTTGGATCAGTTAACCACTTTTTATTTTTTATTTTTTATCAGTAACATTATACTACTTAGTATTTAGAGAATTTCTTGAAAGCATAGTAAATGTCACCACTCTACAGTAAATGCATCAGCCACAGGATCATTGCAAATTATGTCTTCTTTTCACGTCACAGATGAATAAACACAGCAAACATACTAAATGATGCTGTGCAGTCTAGAGAGGAGAGGGGGTTCTAATCTAGTAACCTACTAGTAAAAAGGAGAGCCTTAATTTGGGAGTTTTAAAAATCACAAGAACAAAAAACCACTCATAAACTAAGAATTTTCAGAAAATAAAACTACATGGACAGTACTAGAACAGAAACGTGTTGGTATGAATGTCAATTGATCATGGTGGTCAAACCCTTCCAGGTAGACTAGTTTTCAAAGATCTTATTCTGCACATGATAGTCTTCAATATCGGCTGATTATGTAAAAATGTTGTCGATGGAATAAGAAAAACAGAGGCAACACCGTTGTATGGAATTGTAATCACTAATACAGTACATTCAACATAAAAAATGTTAGCAAAAGAAAGAAAATTCGCTGACCAACCTGGACTGCAAGAACAGGGGCTTTTTCCTTAAGTTCATGCACAGTGTTGGACTGCATTGCTATAGCCGCCTGAGATCAACATACAAAAGCAATACAGAAACAAACATCAATGACCAAATAATGGACACATGATGATAAGCTCGCCTCAGAAATAGCAAATCCATAACTATTCCGAGAGAAAAGGTACAAATGAGGAATTTGTGTGTGTGTGTGTGTGTAAGATAAAAGTTGTTATCATATAGTACTTGTTATGACTTAACTTGAAAGCTACGTAGTTGTTGGGCTTCCTCATCTGCCAATTTTCGTTCATATTCCCTTTTTGTCTAAAAGGTGGATAAAACACAAAAAGATTATGTTAGAAAGAAGAACAAAAAGATCCCCGTGAGCTTAGCTCAGTTGGTAGGGATATTGCATATTATATGCAGGGGCCAGGGTTCGAACCCCGGACACCCCACTTCTCCACAATTAAATTGTGTGAGTTCTAACCACTAGGCTACTTGACCCAAAAAAAAAAGAAAAAGAAAGAAGAACAAACACATTCATAAACTTTGCATCAACAATTTCTTCAAGCATTTATTTTGTTCTCATATTGTTAAAGTTGATCAAATTGTTTTTGAGAAATATACAATATCTGTCTGTACAACTGCAGAAGTAAAGGATATATCTAATCATATCAAATTCCATAATTCATACTTTCGGTTTCAGGTTCAAGCCATGAAAATGCTGTAAAAATAAAACCAGAAACTTACTGATTCATAATTATCAAGAAACTCAGTCTCATCCTCATCTAAAGCTTTGGGAGGTCCTGTGATAATTATCGACCAGTCAAAATTCAACCAAGATTACAACAAAAGGAAACCATGTAGAGAAGAGAAAAAAGTAAGTGGGTAAAATCTGAACACAATTAAAACAAGGGTCCTGCTAACTTGTGCCCTTAGGGCACATGTTAAGGATTCCATAAATGGTTGATATTTATTACAAAACATAAATTTTTAAACTTTAAAAGAATAAATTGGAACAATTTTCTAGACAAAATTTCTACTTTAGGTTTCTTAACATGTGCCCTAAAGGCACAAGTTAGCATTTCCCTTAAAACAATTAGCTTAAACTGTGCCCATCTCAAAAGGTACAACACTAAGTAATCAAGAGAGGATTAACAGTTGAGCGTTGGCATCAATGTTTTCAATGGCAGACTGCAGAGAATAAGGTTCTGTTTGGATAAACAGCTCATTTGCAGCTTATAGCACAATCGTTTATCATAATAAGCGCTTATATATAAGCTTGCATAAGCTATTTTCATAGCAAAAGATAAAATAATGTTAAATTGTTTTTGTATATGCTGTAAGTTGGTTTTATAAGCTATATTGGAGAACTTATGGAAATAAGTTGAAAAAAGCTAATAAAAATTGTCATAAGCAGTTTTCATAAGTTCTCCCAAACATTCTCAAAAAACTTATGCCAGTAGATAAACTCAAATAAGCCAATCCAAATTCCAAACACTATTTTAAGCTAATTTTGCTATGCAACAACACCGCTATAGCCGCTATGGCACAACACCAGTACTACTAAATTGTGTATTACTAAACAATAGTAGTTTGTTGAAAATCCGCTATGCTATAGCCGACATTTGACAACACTGGTATATATTATCACATTGAGTTATCTTGAGAAACAAGTTATTCTCCTAAATCATAAATGGTGGTTGAATTGAATACTCACTATGTTTGAATCTTTCATTGAATTCAGCATCCTTCTTGTCCTTATTCTCCTTGAGAATCTGCAAATGAAAGCTTAATCAGTAAGTAACAATTTTCTCATCATAATCAAAGACTTTCTTGTCAAGCTAAATTTTGAAAGGAAAGTGTAGAATTTGGAAACATAAATTTACAATGTAAATGAGAAAGCAAACCTCGAAGAGAGGTCTGTCTCTGTGGGCAGTGCCATCTTCAACACGTTCTCCCCTTGTTCTTTTAGATTCTAGCAACTGTTCAAAAACAATGAAGAAATTGGTGATGAAACCCTAATTTACGCATAATTCACGGATTTGAGATTGAATAGAGTTTGTTAACTTACTTGCTCTTCGGAGACGAAATTCATCATTCTGATGGGACGACCTGATTCTTCATCCATGGCTTCAACGCTTGCGAACTGCAACTGCTACCCAACAAAAATTCAATTTCAGAAGAGAAGATGGAGTGGAAGGAGGAGGAGTAGTGCTCTTTACCCAAAACATTTTTGCTCATTTCCAAGTGAAATTCCCTTTTTACCCTTACATGACTTAAGTTACGCTCGTACAAACTACCACGTGACTTAAGTCACGCTAGTGTTAACACTAGCGTAAGTTAACTCACGCTGGTTTTGTGCACACCAGAACAGACAGACAGTAGTTACTGCTCTGTTCCTTGTTTATCTTCTTTCCTTCGTTCGTTCATACATAAGTACAACCATTCATTCATTCAACCAAAACTCATAATTTAGAGAACATGCATTCATTCAATCATAACGAAAATTAACGTAAATGTCATAAATAAGTGCAACCGCGCAAATGTAAATATAGTACAAGCAAAATGTCAAAAAAATACTACAAATATCCAAAAACTCATAAAAAAAAAAAACAAGACATAAAATAAGATATTGTTGCTGCTCCTGTGGACTATGACTCCTAGACCTCCTCTGCGGAACCTGCTGATGGTCAAACACGCTATAGTTGGTCTAGAGGCCCTCCAAAATGCTGAAGAAGAGTGGATTTGAAACCACCTCTGGAATCTCCATCACATGCTCCACTCTGTCTTTCATGCTGCTAATGACCTGCAATGAATCGGGAGGATGCCTGGCCCAGTCCTGGTTAACAAGAATATCCTGGTAGACAGGTCTCGGCATGACAATGTCAGGCTCTGGAGCAGGTTTGACGATAAGAGGATGGGATACACGGTAGAACCACCTAATGTACCTATCTAAATGCTTCCAAGGCTCGTCGTCCGGGACCTGGTGACCCCTCTGCTGCTGGGGAACGACATGCAAAGCAAACTTCAAGAAGGCAGCAGCCACATCTGCTGGAGAAAGAGGCACAATCGTAGTAGGAGGTCGGGGAACTTTCTGAACATATTTGTACTGCCTCACAACCCGCTCGGGCAAGTGACCCACCATCTTTTGTTTCCCAGCCATGATCCATCCGGAGTATCAGCACACGTCCTGAAAAGGTGTCACGTCTCGTCGGTGCTCGTACGGCCTCCAGGTGACATGACAATGCTCCATCGAATCCAACAAGCCTCTGAAGTGATCAGCATGTTTAAACCCCCTTGAGGTCTCCATCTACCCACATACGGGTTCTCCCGTTCGTAATCTTGATATCTCGACCTCGAAACCACATGTCTGAAGTGAGCTATAACTCATCCCTACAAACACAAAGAGACAAATTTATATCAGCACATAAGTGTCATACAAGAAACTATACATTTACGTATAACTTAAAAAAAGAAGAAAAATATATATTACCACAAGCAAGCTCATGTAACCACCAATGGAGCCAACATGTGGGCTGGAGGTAAGATTCAGCTGCTCGTACAAGAAAGCAAGTCCCTTCGCACCCCATGACCACGTGCTTATGTTAGCCAAATCCCAAATCGCAAGCATCCACAACAGATTAATGGTTTTGCTGTTCTTGTCGGCAAAAAGGGTGTAGCCAAGCAAGAGCAACAAAAACGTCTTGACACAGGCGAGCCTAATACGACTCATCTCATCCTCCTCCTTCTCTGATAAATCCTCCCCCAGCAAATGGTTACACCTATTCAACAGATGCTCATAACGCTCTTTCAGGACCGTGTAAGTGACAAAGGCGTCTGAATTATTACTCGTCTGCTCCACCACGTCCTTCACCGGAAACAATAGGTGAGTCACCATCAGCTCTACACTATGGTCAGGATCTAAATCATCCTCCTGAATGAGCCGTCCAACTACGGGGATGCCTAGAAGACAAGCAACATCATCCAGTGTGATTGTCATCTCCCCAACAGGCAGATGAAAATTGTTGGTCTCCTGATGTCATCTCTCGGCCATATCACACACTAACCCGTGGGAGATGTTGTCGTACCCAGTCAGAAGGAGGGGCCTTAGATCGGATCTATCTGTTGGTTCCCATAACCAAGGATTATCGTCTACCGGCAACGAAAGTGACAAGACAGAAAGCTTAAGTTTCCTCCCGTGCGAGACGACATTCATCTTACTATCCGTTTGCAACTGAAATACAAAAAAAAAAAAGTAAAATAAACATAAAATATTCTACGTAAAATAAACTTGACATAATAAGCATGACAAAAATATTCTACGTAAAATAAACTATAAATAATCTACGTAAAAAATAAATCAATTATACTTAAATACGTAAAATAAACAGAAAATAAACATAAAATATTCTACGGACATTAAATTAAATAAAGCAATTATACTTACTGTTTTATTGTTCCAAAGCTTGGCTGCCACGTGTTTACCGAAGTCCGGTATAAGAGACAAGTCGTAAGGACCCCTGGAAAGCCCCCATCCTCATCCTCCATACCAGCCTCTGCATGCTGCTGAGGATGCTGCTCAGGCTGTTGCTGCTGAGGATGCTACTGATGAGCAAATTAACTACCACATTGCATAAACTACAACATTGCGGTCAAATTAACTATAATCAACATTAACGAACATAATTCTAACTAATTACATCATTAACAGTCCAAAAAACAAAAAAATATCATTGAGGTATTTTACCGAAGACGTAGTGTAAAATTTTCAAACAACTATGTAATCTAACAATTTCTAAACCCTAAACTACCACATTGTACCCTAAACAACATCTAAACAACAATTCCTAAGTTAATTTGTCACTAACAATCATCAAAACAAACATGCAAGCAAAATTTTTAAAAACCTAAAAATGTTCAATTCCTACAAATACAAAAATTTGAAGCAAAATAATGCAATGAAGTAGCATAATAATCACTTACTTGATATTGTGGACGAAATTTGGTTTGAATGGCGCAAGAATGGTGAAATTCGGATTTGGGGTTGAAATTTTTCGTGTTTGGAGAAGTTGAAAAATGGAGGTTCTGTTTTGTTGTGCTGCTCTTAACTGACTTAAGTAACGTAGCGTGACTTAAGTCACGCTAGCATCATAACTGGCGTGAGTTAACTCACGTTACGTGAGTTAACTTACGTAAAGGTAAAAATGGAATTTCACTTGGGAATGAGCGAAATCATTTGGCTAAAGAGCAGAACTCAAGGAGGAGATACACTGTACAAACAGTTGTGGAGCTTTTGGATCGTTCTATTATTTACTAATCAGATTGGGTCATATTTTCAACTCAGACACCAACTTTTCACACCCCCCAATCCCCATTCAGATTTTGTACGGTAGATTCAATTTATCCCAACAACAAATAATACTTCCTCCTATGACTATTATAAGCAAAAAAAAACATTTTTCAAGTTCATTGAATAAATGATGTATGTGGTCTATATTAATGGTCACATACATCACTCATTGAATGAACCTGAAAAGTAGTTTTTCGTTTATAATAATGATCAGTGCTCAAATTACTCTTTAATATTTATATACCTAAGACAAATTAGGCATTGACTTGTTGCAAGAAAGTCGTCAAGAATCAATTGAAGTCATTAACTTTGTCGTAATTCTAAAGACTTTATTGACATTGCGCAATGTTAATTAAATTGTTTTCCATATCACTTTCAATTAAATTGTAACTATGTTGCTAACTACAATGCATTGAAATATGTAGGGTCGAGGTGCAAACATCAAATTTTCCACCTGTTCATTTTAAATTTTAAGAGTGAAATATATGTTGTGTTAGAGTCGTTATCTCAAATGTTACACCAAATTGAATGTTTGAGACTTTCCATGGTACATGACAATATGTTTGAAATTATTTTGCAATAGCTATTTTTACAGCAAATTAGTTGATCATCTCCAACCTTTTTGAAACCCATAGTATAAAATACATCATGTTAACATAGTTCCATACCTCCATTGAGCTGGTTTGAACTCAGGTCAAACATTTTCGTATGAAATTGTAGATATCAAGCAAGATATCCCTCATATCTATAAAATGATACTCTACCATGAAATTGAAGAATAATGGTCAACTTCGGCATATTTGAAAGATATACGAAAGAACATTTAAAAAAAGATATATCAAGGAACTAAGTTGGTTGAGCAATAGGCATAGTTTTGAAAATCAGATTGATAATCGACTCGGTAAGGGTATCGAGTCACTGGGTCACTGAACGAACTATTGGATCATTGGTCGAACCACACGACTAAACCGAATTAAATCGAATGACTCGATCATAAGACTCGGCCTCAACGAAAAATTCTCTTTATATTGAATCAGAATGATTCATATGACTTAGTCTCTAAAAAAAATATGAACAAATTTGACACTCGTAAAATCTCAAAGTATTAAGTTACAAGTTTGTAAATATATAAAAGCACCTTGAATTATAGCTACATATAATTTTGTTGATATAAGTACATATTTAAATAAATATTTAACTCCACATCTACGATATAAATAGAAACAATTGCACTAAAAAAACATGTAATCAAGCAAGAGATTGATAAATATATTATGTATGCATATACTTTATTATTTATGAATTTATAATGATATTGTGTTTAAATAAAATATTTGAGGATATTCTTATACATGTTTATAACTAATATGATCATTACATAACTATTAAAATCCATTCAATTAACACAATTAGCATGTAGCCTAGTAGATAATTGTTGCTTGTCTTGACCAAGTGCATCATGGTTCAACACCCACCAGCGTCAAATTTTTAACAAAATTTATTTAATTAAAAAATTCAGCTTAGGCATCAAACCGGGCCGGTTCATCGACTATGGTTTTCGAGCTGTTCTCACCTTTGATATAATTCATATTAGGGAAGAACTTGTTGTATTTTGGGAGGATCCGTGTTTACAAGGCGGATAAATTCTTAAGAACAGTGACGAATGTCTCAGGTTATAAAACACCTTAAACCCCAACTGTAATAAATCATGTAAAAACATTATTTATTCGTACGAGGCGGATAAATTCTTAAGAACAGTGACGAATGTCTCAGGTTATATAACACCTTAAGCCTCTAATGCAATAAATCATGCAAATAAATTATTTATTCGAACGAGTTTATATTTTAGATGTTACATCATCATTTTCTCAAAAACATGTATAACTTGATTTTCATAAAAACTCGCAGCGAAAAACAACATCATAAATATCTCATCAACTTCTAACAAATCTCAAAAACCATGTATCATGTCTCATAATACATCACAAACAATATCTCAAATCTCATACATAAATAAACAATAAGTCTCGGCAATAATATAAATACATAGCACAAGTCCCAACACTCCTAATCAAAGCCTAGTCTATACTCTAAGCAAAAGATAAAGAGGTAGCTCCAAGCTAAGCCTCAAACACTCACAAGCAATACAAACTCAAACATGCACGTCGTCTACACCATTTATAAAAATGGCAAGACGATCAACCAAACGACCACTGAGGGGTTAAATAATATTTCACATAATAAAATACAATCAAAGAAATAACATTCAAGGATTTCAAGTATTATATATATACATGCTCATCATCCTATAATACTAACATCATGTGAATACTATCTTAAAATCAATCATAGCACATCAATTCTCACTTCAACATCAAGAGGTCATCACATCACCAACAATTAAATTCATGGTGTTCATACTTTGTCATGTATAAGCATCAAATCATATCTTAACATAAAGAAACTCATCAAAAGATATCACACTTTCAATTAGGCATACTAGCACATAATTCACGTGTCATTTCACCTCGTCAGATAATATAATACCACTTTTCACACCTTCAATACACATATCCGTCACCGACATACAATGTTCTCATATAACTGTGTCAAATAAACACAATCATCATCTCAGGAAAATAAAAAAGAAAATTATCATCATCAAATGAATCATCAAGTCAAATACATATGATTCACGCTTCATCACCATTCACCAAAATAATCATCATCAATTAAAATCATCAAGATATGTACTCATCATTTTCATTTCATCACCATTATCGTAAGTGTACAAGTATCACCAAAGAATAAACACAATCATGTACACATCTCCACATATATTCACATAATTCATATCAACAAGTATGAGACATTTCACATAGACTCATATGCATGCAATGTTCTAGACATGACTCTACATGTATGTGGTACATTTGTATGTCAGAGGTAATTTTACTTATTGATCCCTCCACATATTCTCTACATATTCTCCACACATACATAGGACTTATGAATGCATGGGTGTCAAGTATTGACTTGACAATGCACAGCGCCAATTAACTCTTCATATTCTCTGCATTTTCTCCACATTGTATTATCAAACAATACATCCAACATCAACAATTATCAAATAATCCTCTCTATATATTCATCATCAAATAATCATCTCTAGATATTCATCATCAATATTCATCTCTGCATATTCATCATCAAGAATTATTTATCACCACAAAGAAGTAATATCTTTTCATAAAGCACAATTTGCATAATAGACGAACAATCACTCACACCATGATAACCAACATATCATACACTCATCAATCAATAATTCATTCTTATTACATCATGTTATCATGAATATAAAGTCATTTACAAGTTATCAAATCACAATTTCTCATTTTACCAAAGTTTGTCTACTTTTCACAAAGTTCGTTTATTTTTACACATTACACATAGGTCAAGTCTACCCTCGTCATATTATAGGTTAATTACTTCAACACATCCTAATTAAAATCCTATTTATAATCTTTTGGGGTTTGAGACCAAACCATAACTTTTGGGTTCACTTAAACATAGTTATGTACAATTTTCATAAAAATGCATCATGACCTACCTGTAGTGTTTTCGTCATAACTTAAATTCTAGAAATCATAATGAAGTCAAACTAAAGCCATTAGAATGCCAACATTCATACCTACAAATTTCATGTTTGCACCGAAACCTAATTCAATACGAAAAATGGTGAAAAAGTTGTATTTTCCCATGTTGTCTAACAAAAATTGGCCTCTGATTTTTGTGCCGATTTTCGTCGGACCAAAGGCTGGAAAAACTCCTCAAACTCGGCGGCCGATTAACAGACAACTTCAAAATCAGTTTTAAAATACATTTTTCATTCAATAATCACTTTTAAATCACCAAACTCAATTACAACACACCCAAGTCAATTCAAAATATTGCCCATGATAGTAACGCTTATAATAGGCACTTAACATACACCAAATCATCATTTTCATATTCAAAATTCATCCACTTTTATGAACATACCAATTTTTTAAATAAACCACAAAATTCACAATTTCAACCAAACACCACAACTAACATGAACATATCATAATTCATCAACATTCAAACATACCAAACGATTCAATAAGTGTTTTAAAACCTGTTTGAACAACAATCATCAACAATTACATGGTTTTCACACAATTAAGCCAAATTCTCAAAACAACTTATTCAAAATCACCAAACATAGGTTTAGACACATAAACAACTTAATTTCACAATTTTCAACATACCCATAATTACCACTTAATTATAAGCACGAATTTCATCTCACATAATCATCAATTTAACAAATTAATCAAAACAAACATGACCCAAAAGGTAAAAATATGGTTATAGCTTATTATGAAAGAACAGACATATCCCTCTTACCTCAATCTCCCTTAAGCTTAAGCTACTTCACCAAGTCTTCACTCCCCTCTTGAATCTTAGCTTTGCTATTCTCTTTTATTCGTTTTGTTCTTACTTTTTCTTCTATCTTCTCTTCTCTCTCAATTCTCTCTATCTTTGTCTCTAGCCACCTTATGTGTGAATGTGTGAAATGAAAAGTTGCCACTAGTGTTATCCTTATATACTCCAACTAATGGGTTATGTCAACTCATCACATAATAGGCCTAATGTCTCTTACCACTTGATTAAAAAGTTAATACTCACTAAACTCATCAAACATCTCATTAATTACCATCTCAAAATAATTACCTCAAGTTACTACTAATCTTAGTAAAAATAACTATTCACACTAAAATACTCTTCATTCTAAAAGTACTAGTTTACCCTCGCTCCTCAAAATACCAAAATACTTTTAGTCTTAAAAATAACTAAAATACCTCTCTCGTGTAAAAATTCACCAATATCAAATCAATCACACAAACAACTAATTAAACACATATAATAAATAAATAAAATAATTCTAACGAAAAACGGGTTGTTACACACACACTCATCGATCATTCTTTATATTGAAATTGAAATATTCTTGTAACTAACTGTTGAGTTGACAACACGTATTACTCACTCCGCACCACTATTATCCATCGTTTTCTTGCGCTCAAAGAAACAACACTACCAACAATTCATTTTTTGTGTCACATGCAAGAGAGAGAGAATGTGAATGATTTTTTTTTATGTTAGAAAACAAATATTCTCTCACAATATACACCTACAATAACCATAACAACATTTCTCTTTTTTTTTTCCTTTCCTAAAACACATAACCATCCACGATGACTCCAACCGTCATTGTGATCGTCGTCAACCTTTCCTCCCTTGCATTACTTATTCTTATCTGTTGTATCAAACTCCGCTACCAAGTCTCATCCATTCCAACTCCAGCACCGAAAATACAGAAACTCATCGACACGCTTCCAACATTCCATTTCCCATCAGTTACTACCGCCAACAACTTAGTGCTCGTTTGCCTCTCGGAATTCAAACACTTGGGTCTTCTCCACCTTCTCCCACGGTGTCGTCACGGATTTCATGTCAAATGTATAGATCACTAGTTGATTCAGTCGTCTACATGTCCCTTGTGTAGGACGCACATTCTTCTTTCTCAGTCCGAGCTCGAAGTAATTCTACATTTCAACAGTCTTCAACTTCAGTTTGAACTCGGTAACGTCTGGCGAGGAGGATATGATGTTGTCTCTGATGGAAGATCTATTTCCACAGGTGCGGAGGTTGATCATGATTTTGTTGTCTCCAACGGAAGATCTATTTCCACGATTTGGTCATCCCGCAGCGACGATATTGAGGTTGGTGAACTGTGCGGTGATGATTTAAAGGATCGACGTAGTTGGGTTTTTGAGTCACACTTACTCCATAACCGTGATACTCTTAATTAACCACGATTATGATTCAAAGATTAAGAAACATAGATATACAAATGATTAGTATGAGTTTAGTTTAGTCTTGATTATGAGATTTAACTTTTTATTTTATTTAGAAACTGGATTAGTAGTATGTAGAGCCTAGGGGTGGACATCGGTCGGTTTCAGCCAGAAATCAGGCCCAAAACCTCAAACCATAGAAACCCACGGTTGCAATTGTCAGACCCAATTCTGTCAATTTTCTGTCTCAGTTAAGTCGGATACACAGATGGGTTCAGTCGGTTAACTCCATAATGGTCCAAATTAAATTTGCCCCATTAATTTTTAAAAAAAAATTACTTTTTAATAGAAAAAATAATAATTTTAAAATTTGCAAAATTTTCCCATGTTAATTTTAAAACTGAGTCAGTAAAGATTCAATATATATATATCATGAAGCCCATTCATATTAAACTCAAGGCTAATCAATTAGCACAACATACCCAATGAATTACAATTTTACAACACTTTAAAGAGACATATTAAGACATTAATTACAATCATCCAATATTAAACTAAATATTGATGATCTTTCATTGTTATTATAAATGAATATTGCAACTTAAACCTTGAACCTTGCAAATGATAATACATTGAGAAACTTGGACCTTGTTGCTGCAAAAAAATCAATGAAAAACTATCATCAATGATATTTAATCTCAATTTTAAAAGAGATAATTAAACTAGCATGAATGATGATTCTTGTGAACATTTGTTAAGAGTTTCCCATTTGACAATTATTATAAAATGTTACAATATAATACTAGACAATAAAGGCATCAATATACATATGTGAACAACGAGTATAAACAACCAGAATCATGTACTTTTTTAAAAAAAAACCAAAATCATGTACTTAATATAACATTGCTCCTCATATTGTAAAAACTAAATAAGTGATAAGCATAAGCATTTAGATATCACATAATGATTACCTATACAAACAATCACACAGTAACTTACATATACACATTACCATAAACTAGCTAGCATACTAATTCATACACATTCGTAATTAGGCATAAGGTAATCAACTTACCAGCTACAAATCCTTGGATTCCTTCACTAACTTCTTGCAATTGCCCAATTCCATGTTCCATCTTGTAGCCCAAAGACACAAATAAAAAAACACGAGGTTACAAACACATAAAACACACTAAAACTTACATTTTATCCCACAATCCATAAACATAATGATGCTATCATCTAAATCTTATAAAAAGATGTTGCAGATTTACCTTATCCGAGGCTTCAAAAGAGAATTCCATAAACAATGATTGTAATATTCAGCATTGCCTTAACATGTCAAAAAATAATGAAATCATTAAACAATATATCAGTAATACTAATTCCTCAAAAGTGAATAAAAGTAATAGTAATACCTCAAGCAGTAGCGAAGCCAGAAATTTCAACTAGTGGAGGTGCCATATATATAATTTGCAACATTAAATAATATATTACATTTCTCCCTAAAATAAAATATATTACATTTCATTTTTAAAACCAAAAATACCAATTACAATTGTCCAATGCGACTTGTCATATTTTAAAAATATTGAATGATTTTCTCATTTTCAATCTCAATATAAACCTCTCTCTCTATATATAAGCTACTAGACAATCATTTAACCATTGATCACTCATTCCTTTTCGCTACTCATTCTTGATAATAAGGAATCAATCATAAAAAGAACATAAAAACATTATAGAAAGAACATAATCGGGAATCATTTAAAACTACCCATGAGTACATAAAAATAATAGGGAATCAATCATAAAAAGAACATAAAAACATCAACACAATCAACATTCAAGATTGTTGAATAATCACTCATCAAACCCTAACAATAAAGTTTACACAGTCAACATAAATTCAATATCAACAACTTAATAATGGATGTTAACTCTCGTTGCAATAACAAACAAATGAAACAAATAAGTTTAAAATCATAAATTTAAAGATTACAAATTTAGAATTAGAAAAGGGTACCTCCTAGAAGATCACCACTAGTGGAGGAAGAGAGGAAAGAATAAAGGAGCAAGAAAAGGGAGGAGGAAGTTTTGTTTAGAAACAAAGATGTGGATTAGAATTATGAAAGAAAGAAAGCGTGCGTGAGTTTTGGTTGAAACAGGGAGGGAGTTTCTTTTGTTCACTGAGAGCAATTTGAAAGAAAGAAATTGTGTGTGTGAATTCTGAAAGAAAGAAAGTGTTCTTTGAAGTGTGTTGGCCGCTGCTGGCCAAGTGTGTGTTTGATATGTTAGGAATTATCAATTGTCATAGTGGATGAGGGGTGATTAACAACATATGTATATATATATGAAAAAAATAGTGTAGGCAGAGCCCCCACAAGCATGTGAGTGGCTCCGCCCTTGACCTCAAGTTAAAAAACGAAAAAGATTGCTTTGTTTATCAACAACCCTAAACTAAAAAAAGAAAAATCAAAACACCGTATCTTAGTAGCTCTTACCTTTTTATCAATCAGTGATAACATCGACTCCCTCCCTGCTGATCTACAACTAATAAACTGAAATAAAAGTGACAAATAAAATATGTTAATCAAAGAAATTACAAACAAAAGTATTAAATCAGAGATGTCTTGTAAATAAATAAAAAAACCCAAACTAAGAACTATATTTGTTACCTTTACTCGTCTTCCAAAATTAAAAATGGCAAAATCAAAACCCAGTTTTTACCTTTTATCAATTAATGACAAGAAACAATTATAACTTAAACTTTCAAAATGATAGACCGCCGTTTCTTGACGGTATTAGATAGGAGATGAAAAAACCTAGGTCAAAACAGAAGAGTGTGAAACAAATGTTAATCTATGGACAAAGTGAAAACAAAAAAATATACACATAACATACCATGTAACGATGGTGGATCGTCGTCTATGAGAAGAGAGAGCTCAGATGGCGAAATTTGGAAGTGAAGTGGCGGAGGAGAGAGATTTTATAGGCTTTTTATAGATGGAAGATGAGGCTGAGTGTGTGAGAGAGTGAAAAGCTTTTATACGAACGCTAAACAACATCGTTTCTTAATAGAGGTCTAACTTTTTTTCAATTATATTTGTTCCTGTTATTGGTGTAGTATTTATTGATTAATTAATGATAATTATATATATGTTAGGCCGATCGACGACAGATTTCGCTGGGCCTAAAAGCAGAAAATGAACCGAGCCACTCTTACCCATTCCAAACCACTCGTGTTGACCAGTGTGACCCGCCCAACCCGTTTTAGCCGTCCGTTTCGATTTTGAGTGGGCTGGGTTGCTCAGTTTCGGACGAGCACAAAATATTTGTCCAGCCCTAGCAGAGCCTTTTACTATCTTTCTTTGAGACACAGAAAGAGTGAAGAGAGAAAAGTATGTACTATTTATTTTTTCATTTAATTTTTGTGGGTTTTTTCTTTCTTTCTCAATCCTCTCTCTTCTTCCGTTCCATAGGCACATATAATCATGGTCATAAAACAAAATAACATGAATAAATGTCTAAAATCAATGAGAAGCGCACATCCCATCCTATTGATTTCTTGTTATTAAAATGCTAATTTTGAGAAGTAATCCTAAAACACCCCAAAAATTAATTCATCGTTTTTGCACAAATAGCCAACTTTTACGGTGACAGTTCTCTCCTCTAATATTTTTTCCTTTATTTTTTTTATATTTTTTTCTTTTTACTTTTTTCATATTTTTAACATCATAGTTTTAAAACTCGGTTCGGTAATCAACTTGGAGAGGGTACTGAGTCAATAGTCGAACTGATGCGTTACTGGTTAAACTGTATGACTAAACTGAATGACTCAATTATATAACTCGGTCTTTAGATATATATATATATATATATATATATATATATATATATATATATTTACTAGATTAAATCGAATTGAACCAGTGGCTCGATCACTTCAAAAATGACACCTATAAAATAAAAAGAAAATACGACAACAAATCACTTTATTAATTAATACAATTCAAATCCCTTAATCATAAAAATATTAAACAAAAATGAATAGAATCCTGACAATACACAATATTACATTGTTTTTTTTTTTTTTATTTTATATTATAAGCTATATCACACATGTGTCCAACGATATTTCAATAAATGTTTTTAAAATCCCTAAAATAATAAGGACTATTCTTCAAAGTTATACAAAATGTAGGGACCAAAAACAAATCTAACCCTAAAATAATTGGGACCAACTAACAGCCACATTAACGTTCCGTTAGAGAACTAACAACAGAGACTTATTTTGATAATAGAGATTAAATGGGAGGATTCTAAAAACATTTAATGGAATGTAAGACTATTTTTCAAAGGGACGCAAAATATAAGGACTAAGAGCATATTTAAGATGGAAATATAGTTATAAAGATGGAAATATGTATTATGTATGCGGTTCAGTGCAAGTCCCAATAAAAAAATAACCAAAAATTTTTGCGCATCCAGGGAATCGAACCCTGGTCAGTACCGTGGGAGGGTACTATGATACCACTACACCAGATGCGCTTGTTGTTGATGTTTTCCATATCAATAAAAGGTTGATCTACTCTATAACACAGCATAATTTTGTCTCGTTATTAGTTGGCAGTTACACACGTGTTTCCGTGGTTCCGATTGGAAGATTAGTAGTATTGATACAGTGACGTGGCAGCTGTCCTATGCAGTGACACGCCAGCTAGGAAATATAGAAGTGCGAAACGTAAAAAAACCAAGGTTGATTTGAGTTGAAGAGGTTTTGTTTTGTTTCACCGCGTGTGTTTTTCTTTTCTCAATCAATTGGAGAATTTTGGAGTAACGGGACAGAAGAACACAACACAACATAGTAGTTTGTGTTTTTCATCATCTTCTCCGATCCCTCTTCCTTCCCCATTCATCTTCTCGTTTCTCTCTCAGGTATGTACGTTAATCCCCAATTCCTTTCTTTTCTTTTATAATTCATTCAATTCTTGATCTCAATTTCCAAAACCCTAGTTATCTTTTCTTCAATTTCCAATCTTTTAATCTATTTATAGCTGCTTTAGTAATATCTACACATTGGATCTCTGATTTTGTTTCAGGAATTCCAATTCCACCGAGGGAGTTTCAACAGGTCTCTGCAAATTCTGTGGACTCAAGTTACAATCTTTAAATAAATATATTTTCTTGACAATCTTGATTCTTCCCAATCGCCAATGCTGTAAATTTTCTAACTTTTTTACATATTTCATTCTAATTGTTTTATTGCGTTACCTTAACCCTTTCAATGTCGAATAACCCAACACAACCTAATGTTGGGTTCATCCCTTCAAACCCAGAACAAAAACAGACTCCTATTCCAATTCACCCCCCTCCTCCTCCTCCTCCTTCAACTAGTATTTTAGCACCACCACCTAGATTTCCTCCACCAATATTACATTTACAGAAAGATCAAACTTCATCTGCCAATGGCAGTCCGGTTCCTCACTTGAGTACCCCTCCTGGACCTCCTGTCTTTACATCACCTGTCCGTCCAGCTGCCATTCCTTTTCGAACTTCACCCGCTTCGCCTCAGCCGCCTGCTCGTTCCTCAGCCTCTTCTTTGCCAACCTCGTCGCCACCACGTTACTCAAATGGATCGTTTGACTTACAGTCACAAGTGTCTGGTGGCTTAGAGGATCATATTCCAAATGGAGAGTCATCCTTTGTACTTTTCTCAGCTCATAAGGTGAATCCTGCTTTATTATCTTACATTGAATTACTTACTATTTGATAAAAGGCTTGTTTGAGTTGACTTATTTGAGGAGTTTATCTACTGTCATAAATACTCATGAAACTGTTTGGGAGAGCATATGGAAACAGTTTATGACAAATCAATATGTTGTTTTCAACTTATTTCCATAAGCTCTTTAAAACAGCTTATAGTTTTTATGAAAACAATTTGACTTTGTTTTATCTTTTGTTGTAGAAATAGCTTATACATAAGTATGTATATGATAGCGCTTAATAAGTTATTTAAGCAAACAGGGCCATATTATATTTTTTATCATTTTTTTTTAATGTATAAACCTATTCTTTCAATTTGATAAGTAGGTATTGAAGCAGAAGAAACAAGCAAATGTACCCAGTTTGGGTTTTGGGGCACTGGTCTCTCCTGGTAGGGAGGTCTCGACTGGCCCCCAGGTAATACAGCGTGATCCCCATCGCTGTCAAAGCTGTGGGGCATATGCAAATATATATTGCAACATATTGCTTGGATCAGGCCAGTGGCAGTGTGTTATATGTCGAAAACTGAATGCAAGTGATGGTGAGTACATTGCACATAGCAAAGAAGATCTTCACAGATTTCCAGAACTATCTTCACCAATGGTTGATTATGTTCAAACTGGGACCAAGCGACCTGGTTTTGTTCCAGTTTCAGATTCCAGAATGTCTGCACCAGTAGTTCTTGTAATAGATGAATGTCTAGATGAACCTCACTTACAGCATCTTCAGAGCTCTTTGCATGCATTTGTTGATTCTCTCCCTCCAACAACAAGATTAGGAATTATATTATATGGCCGTACCGTGTCGGTGTACGACTTTTTAGAAGAATCAGTTGCATCTGCTGATGTGCTTCGTGGGAACAAGTCGCCAAGTGAAGATTCTTTGAAGGCTTTGCTTTATGGTACCGGTATATATTTGTCACCAATGCATGCTTCACTGGCTGTAGCGCATTCCATATTTTCATCATTGACGCCGTATAAGTTGAACGTACCAGAAGCTTCCAGAGATCGGTGCCTAGGAACTGCTGTTGAGGTTGCTCTTGCTATAATTCAGGGTCCATCTGCTGATCTGTCTCGAGGGGTTGTCAAAAGGTCAGGGGGCAATAGTAGAATTATTGTCTGTGCCGGTGGACCGAACACTTACGGGCCTGGATCTGTTCCTCATTCTTTTAACCACCCTAATTATCCGTATATGGAAAAGACAGCATTGAAATGGATGGAGAATTTAGGTCGTGAGGCTCATCGACACAATATATTGGTTGATATATTATGTGCTGGAACATGCCCTGTAAGAGTTCCTATCTTAAATCCTCTTGCAAAAGCATCAGGTGGAGTTTTGGTTCTTCATGATGATTTTGGAGAAGCCTTTGGCGTTAATTTACAAAGGGCGTCTGCCAGATCGGCAGGCTCCCATGGATTGTTAGAATTGCGCACATCAGATGATATTCTCATCACTCAAGTTGTGGGTCCGGGGGAAGAGTCACATGTAGACACCCATGAAACATTTAAAAACGACGCCGCTCTTTATATTCAAATGCTAAGTGTTGAAGAGACGCAGAGCTTCGCTCTCTCTATGGAAACTAAAGGAGACATCAAAAGCGATTTTGTCTTTTTTCAGTTTGCAATTCAGTATTCAAATGTGTATCAGGCTGATGTCTCAAGGGTCGTTACTGTTAGATTGCCAACAGTAGACAGTGTTTCGGGATATCTTGAAAGTGTTCAGGATGAAGTGGCTGCTGTCCTCATTGCAAAGAGAACTCTGTTACGAGCCAAGAACCATTCAGTTGCTGTTGATATGCGGGCAACAATAGATGAAAGAATCAAGGATATTGGTCTAAAATTTGGCTCCCAATTACCCAAATCAAAACTTCATTGCTTCCCAAAGGAGCTTTCTCTCTTACCGGAGCTCCTTTTCCATCTCAGGAGAGGGCCACTATTGGGATGCATTATTGGTCATGAAGATGAGAGGTCCGTGCTGAGGAACCTATTTCTAAATGCATCTTTTGATCTATCTCTCAGAATGGTGGCTCCTCGTTGTCTAATGCACAGGGAGGGGGGAACTTTTGAGGAGCTACCGGCTTATGATCTTGCCATGCAGTCTGATACTGCTGTTGTACTTGACCATGGAACTGATGTCTTCATTTGGCTGGTATGTCTACTTGTATCTGTTCTATTATGTCATTTTCTTAGTTGGAGATATGGATAAATTATTTGCAGTCATTGTCAAATTATGTTTTAGAGGGTATTTTTGGGCACTAACCTAAATCAATTATAGTACATTTGCTCTCCTGCCAGCGATTGTTCATGTTTTTAAAATTTACTTCCTGTTGTGTAATCTGTCATAGAAAAAAGGTTAGTTTTCATGGCAATGGAATTGATATGTCATTGCGTTATGAAATGTAGGAACAGTAGTCTGGTCACAGTTGTTAATAGTGTGCAGTTTGAGTGGTGCATAGGCGCTTTCTTCCTTGGTTCCCCATTTTTCATCTTCCTTGATATAGTGCATTTTATCCCATTAATTTGTTGTTTTGTTTGAATATTGCCGCCCTTTGCTCTTTTTGCATATAATAAAATGTACTGATTGCCATAAATAACTGGTTCTGATGGCTTAGCAACAAAAAAAAATCTTGTTCCGATGGAGTTACTTTTTCTGCTCAAGGGGCATGAGTTGGGTCTGTAACTTTTCTTCTTTATTGGATACAATACAAGAGGGCCAAAGCCCAAACTTACCTTGTATTTAAAGTCTACTGATCTATAGTTCTAATGATTGCCTAAATTACACATTTGGACTTCGATTTTGCTCTTCCCAGTTTCAGTCATAACAAATGTCAAACGTGTAGTGTGCTTGTTTTCACACCGACCACGGCAGCAAATTGTTGCTTTCAGGTTGCACTTGTGAGTGTGTGCTTTGATGTGAGAATTAAACACAAATAGTACTTTAAGTAGCTGTGATTAAGTTTCCTACTATAAACTTTTGTATATACATCTTCTGGCATGTCAAAGTTTCTTCTGCCTATGTGGCATCAAATTGATGACAAAATACTTTTATTTTTATTTACATCAAGATGGCAATACACAAGGCCAAATACTGCAATGCCATTGCAGCCATGTGGGAAACTATGTTGTAAAATTATAATTAAAACCAGGATATTGATTTGAAACTGTGTTCACAAAATATTACTGTATTTCTTCAGCTTGTGTGGTAGCTCTTGGAACATTTTCGTTGGCCATATTTTTAGTTTCTTTCTCTATTTAGAGAATTTCCATACTGTTGTTCTGTTTGTTTTCTCCTAATATACATGCATTTTCCTTATATTTTATGGATGGATTTTCTAGGGTGCTGAACTTGTAGCCAATGAAGGAAAAAGTGCTTCTGCTTTGGCTGCATGCAGGACATTGGCTGAAGAGCTGACCGAGTTCCGTTTTCCAGCTCCTCGTATCCTTGCATTCAAGGTCAATTTTCTCCTTCATTATTCATTCTTGGTGTCATCTTCTTCCTGTATAATAAACTAATATATAACTCTGAATTTACATTTGAAAACAGGAGGGTAGCTCGCAGGCTCGATATTTTGTCTCTCGTCTCATACCAGCTCACAAGGACCCTCCTTATGAGCAGGTGAACAACACTATCAATTTATTATCCTTTGATTTGAGACTCCAAAAGTGTTTGTTCTAAATAAATTACTTATTTTTTTGCAGGAGGCAAGGTTCCCACAACTTAGGACATTAACATCAGAACAGAGAACAAAGCTGAAAAGCAGTTTTGTTCACTTCGACGATCCAAGTTTCTGCGAATGGATGCGAAGTTTGAAGGTCGTACCACCTCAACCGAGTTGATGACCGGTAGTCTTCTGCATTAGGTGATTTGGTGGTTTAATTTATAAAACCTTGAAAAGGTCTTGGTGAAGCCAAGTTTGTTTGCATGTTTTGTGGAATAGATACATACAGTGAAATGTCACATGTCACAAAAACTCTCAGATTTCGGAGCCTCTCCCATTCATTTTGTTCACTTTTGAAAAACGTTCATAAAGGTGCAAGTTGCACTTGAAAAAAAATGTTTTTCTTTTGTTTTTTTGAGGATGTCCATCGGCTGAAGTTGAAAAATGTTATTTTTTTTTTTGAAAAATTGAAGTTGATATGTTATCGTAGAGCAATAAAGGATTTCTCTCTATTTATTTATATTTATAGCACTTGTTGATTGCCATTTTTCACTTATCTCTTTAGCCATGGTCTCATGGAAACTGTATCGAAAATGACTTACTTGGTTTATAAACGATTTCTTTGTATAGATGTGTAAAATAGTTTTTATTTAATTCTTCTGCATACTAGTAATAGTTTTCAATACGGGAATCAAGATTTTAGTTATATTAGTTTATCATAGTTTCCAATCTCGACACAATGGTGAGAATCCTTTGTTGACAAGGTTAGATGGGAATATAAGTCTTGTTAACCGGTGTCCGGGGCACTAGTTAACATTCCCCTATAAGTAAATAAATAAAATAAAGTTTGTCGGAATAATTATTTTGTGATAATATTATCATGAAGAGCGCTTAGTAACACATAAATTATTTTTTTGTTAAATTAATAATTTATGGCACTTGATAAGAAGTTTAAATTATACTACTAAGTTTTATCTTGTAGTTTGTACATTCAACACATCGAAACATACAAAAATAATTTTTTAAACATGAAAATTATCAATTATTTTTATTTTTGAATCTTTAATAAATAGACAACCGTTAGTAAGACCCTTGGTCTATAAAGATTTGAACTATTTGAGATTTTTTCAAATAGATCTCCAAAATCAAAATATTGCAATCACATATCTAAATCATTTTTTTAATTAACACAAAAAAAAACATTTTTTTAATTAACACAAAAAAAACATTTTTTTAATTAAGTTATTTTGTTAAATGACTGTTTGTTAATAGTTAATCATCGTTAACGTGACTTCATGTCCATTTAATTTAATATTTACGTTAGCGCAATGCTGGTTTTTTTTTTTGGTACTAAAAAAAAAATGATTTGAGTATTTTTTTTATTGAAAAATTTAGGATGAAAAGATGATGTTCTAGTCTAGGAAGATTTTCGGCCTAAAAAAACTCTTGCAAAAAGATTTCACATGTATTTTCTCAAAAAAACACTCACAAAATAGATTTAGATTTTTATATTTACATTCCTTTAAGTAACCAAAAAAAAAAATTCTTCCTTTAAGACACCAACGAGACTTGTACCCAAAGATTAGAAAAAGTAAAAGATAGTTTATTCGGGGTAGCACAAGAAGAAAAAAAAATTACAACTTAATTGAGATATACTTTTGAGAGGGGTAGTGAGTGAATAGTAAGAAAAGATAAAATCTGAAATAAAAAACCCTAGCTAGCGAGATTACAGAGAGTCTCCTCTTACGCACGCCACCATCGCTCTCGCACGCTCCATTCTCTCTCGCCTTCTTTCCAACTCAACAAGGTAACACCGTTTCTCATTCCACAAACGCTTCTTCTTCTTCTTCTTCTTCTTCTTCTTCTTCTTCTTCCTCATCGGTAACATTCTGTTTCAGGATTAGGTGCTCGTCATCCTTCACAATGGCGGGGACCGATGACAACAAAACACAACAACAATCCGCTGCAAAACCCCAAAAACAGCCAAAACAACCAAAACAACAATCTGGCCCTAAACCACAACAATCAGGTAATTTCACATTCCCAATCTTCCTTCACGTTCTTAGTACCATTCCACTTCTCAATTTAACGACCAAAACTTTGTAGGTGCTGGAAAGAAGAAGGAAGTCAAGAAAGAAACTGGATTAGGTTTAACCAATAAGAAGGCTGAAAACTTCGGAGAATGGTATTCCGAGGTACAATTGATTTGAATTTTTTATTTTTTATTTTTTTCCTTTTTCACCTGATTTGTTTTTATGTCAAACTTGTTTATCTGGATCTGATTTTGATTTTTGACTAGTGTGGCTTGCATGTTGTGTTTGACCTTTTGATTTGGATTGATTTTACAGGTTGTTGTGAATGGAGAAATGATTGAGTACTATGATATTTCTGGTTGCTATATTCTCAGACCTTGGTCAATGGCTATTTGGGAGATTATGCAAGTATGTTCTTTTATTCAATCTTCATGTTTCAGATCCGTTACCAAAATGTATTCTATTTATAGTTATTGATCTATACTTAGGTTTGGTTTGGCAAAACCAATTTTCGAGCTTATGGCGGATAGCTTATAACTAAAATAGACCAGTTATAGCACAATTTTTCTCACGATTTTACAACGTTTTTCTTACTAGTTTAGTGTTATTTGATTAGCTACTTTAAGAAGCGTTTGAGCTTATAGGTTATTGCTTAGAATTTTTTCTCTCAGTTTTACTATGTTATCTCAATTGGAAAAATAATTAAATATCAACTACTATGTAATCTTAATTGAAAATAAATAAATATCAATTAAAAACATCTTTATATGTCATTTCATATTTATGAGCTAGTTCAACCGCTAATTTTTGTCTAACACTACAAATTCAATCAGCCAGTTTATCTGCTATCAGTTTGTTTATCAATTATCTGCTAAATTTTACGATAATGAGCGTCAGACATGGATATAGATATTACATAGTTATTTTTGTCAAAATTTATGCAGCGCTCAATTTTTTTATTTTAAATAAAAATGTGCAGGCGTTTTTTGATCCAGAAATAAAGAAAATGAAGATCAAGAACTGCTACTTCCCTCTGTTTGTTTCTAATACTGTTCTGGAAAAGGAGAAGGACCATATCGAGGGTTTTGCTCCAGAGGTGAGAGTCATTTAAATGTAGATTGTTCAACGAGTTTGGTTGTGTTTTTAGAATAAAGGAAACTTTCTCCCTGCATATCATGCTGATTGGTTTGCTCCTTAAAAATATTTGTTTTATGGACCTAGTCCTTCTATCAGCAGCATGCTATGCTGGATGATCTGGTGTACTAACAAAACAAATTACTTAGCAACATTTGTGCCTGATTTTGCTGTGACTATTTAATTTGTTAAAACAGCTTTTTAATTTTCTGACTAAATGTCTTGCCCTTTACCCAGGTTGCTTGGGTGACCAAATCTGGAGAATCTGATTTAGAGATTCCTATTGCTATTCGTCCAACTAGTGAAACTGTTATGTATCCATACTACTCTAAGTGGATAAGGGGACATCGTGACTTGCCTTTGAAACTTAATCAGTGGTGCAATGTTGTTAGATGGGAGTTCAGCAATCCCACACCATTCATCAGGCATTATTTTTTTCCTTAAACCATGCTTTCCTTTCTCTGTTATAGCAATTTGTTGGCTGTGGTTAACATATGGCTCTGTAAAGCTTAATTCATAATTTTAATACGAGTAGTGCTAGGAACACTCACGTTAACACTCTCTTTTCAACTCTCAATTTCTTATTGGGTGAAATCATATGGGTGTCTCACCACTTTATGTAGTATCTATTTCGTGATTATGGTATGACCCAAATGAATTTCACCCAATAAGTGTGTGTTGCTATCATTCCTCTTTTAACATTCAGCATTGTGTGTATATGTCTTACATAATGCCTTGAATTCTGCACGCTTCCTTTATGATTCTAGTGAATTGGTCTCCGCTGAAGCTGCCTTGCAAGAAACAATAATTGTTATCAACCAAATATTTTATATCTTATTAACATTTTTCAGATTTTAATTTTATCATGCACATTTACTTCATATGGCACTTGTGTATAGTCCATTTCAGGGTACTTATACCAATTTTAATTGCAGGAGTCGTGAGTTTCTTTGGCAAGAAGGACACACCGCTTTTGCAACAAAGGAGGAAGCAGATACAGAGGTATTCCATCAAATAGTTATTTCAGGAATTGCTATCTTCTGTCTCTTTTCATTTGTGTAACTGCATTAATTTTTAATCTTTGGTCTCTGCAAGGCCTTTCATATATGTTGTGCTTTATGAACATTTTTTCGTTTGTTTTTATATATATATATTTTTTAAAATACCTTCTCTTGTGGTTTTGTAGTGCTTAAATTAGCTATTAACGTCCCCTTTGCTTCATGTGCATGCATTTTGCTGATACTAACATGTTCATTTTTCCACCCACACTCACAGATTTTCTATCCTTTGAAAGTACATTTTTCTAAATGTTCTAAACTATAATTGTTTCAGGTTCTTGAGATTTTGGAATTATATCGGCGTATCTATGAAGAGTATTTGGCAGTTCCTGTCGTAAAGGGTAAGAAAAGTGAGCTTGAGAAGTTTGCTGGTGGACTTTACACTACCAGTGTTGAGGTGTGTGTCTGACATTCTTATGCTGCCATTGTCAAGTTTTCTGTATCATAAACACTTGGAAGTTAATAAAATTTTGATGTAAATTCTTCCTAGGCATTTATTCCAAACACTGGTCGAGGCATACAAGGTGCAACTTCTCATTGTTTGGGACAAAATTTTGCTAAAATGTTTGAGATAAACTACGAAAATGAGAAGGGAGAGAAAGCAATGGTCTGGCAGAACTCATGGGCCTATAGTACTCGAACTGTAAGCTTTAATTTCTTCAATATACTTGCATTGCAATATTCGTCTAAATATGATTGGATTAAGGTTTCTTTGCGCTTTTTCAACAGATTGGGGTGATGGTGATGATTCATGGTGATGACAAGGGATTGGTGCTGCCACCTAAAGTAGCTTCAGTTCAAGTCATTGTGATTCCTGTGCCTTACAAAGATGCTGATACTCAAGGAATTTTTGATGCCTGTACCGCAACTGTGAATATGTTGTTGGAAGCAGGAATTCGTGCCGAGTCAGATACCAGAGACAACTATTCTCCTGGATGGAAATATTCTCAGTGGGAAATGAAAGGTGTTCCTCTAAGGATTGAAATCGGGCCCAAGGATTTAGCAAATAAGCAGGTCATCAATCCTTGCCTATTGCACTAATTTGCAGAAATGTCATTTTGCTTCCACTCTGTCTATTACTCAACCAAATGAAACACCGAATAAATCTCATTTAGTTTTGCACAGGTCCGTGCTGTTCGTCGTGATAGCGGAGCAAAGATCGACATTGGTAATGATGATTTGGTTGTGGAAATAAAGAAGTTGCTCGATAATATTCAGCAGAATTTGTTCGATGTTGCAAAACAAAAACGAGATGCATGTATTCAGATCATACATACATGGGATGAGTTTGTAGAAGCTTTGAATGAAAAAAAGATGATCTTAGCTCCTTGGTGTGACGAGGAGGTATGAACTGTGTTTTTTTTTATATAATTACAATAATCCAGATTTTAAGATAGTATGCTTGCCAAGTTTTGTTTTTTTAGGCATTTCATTGTTTTGGAATTTATACCTCTATAATCGTGTCACTTTCTGATTGAGGTTAAATAAGATATATATTTAGCTAAGATGCATTTTTATGTCATGAACTAATACAAAAAATTACATCAAAACTGTCCTTCCCAGTTGGTAAGTAAACCCTTCTATTTCTAAACGCCTGTCTGTCCGTTGGTTTCTGTATCAGGTCTTTCTTCATTACCAGTTAAAAAAAAACAACGCATGTGATTGGACTAATCGGATTTATATTGGTTCAATTCTAATGAATTTATATTGTATAATTTCCTTCCATCTTGCACTTTGAATGACACAAGTTCATAATAAAACTGAAGGTCAAGTTATCAATTACATTCTCTTAACAATCAGTAGTGTCGAATTTTTGAATATCCGATTGTCCATTGTATATTATTATAGTTAGACATACATAGCCTTATGCGTAATATTTTGATATGTCTGCTCATTGGCTATATATTTAAATTTACGGTTTGGTGTTTTCTTGGTAAACTGTTCTTGGTTTATAATGCTTCAGGAGGTGGAAAAAGATGTCAAAGCAAGGACAAAGGGTGAGACAGGAGCTGCAAAGACACTCTGTAGTCCCTTTGATCAGCCAGAACTCCCCGAAGGTATAAGCATTGTTCAAGTGGAGGTGTTAACGTGTTATTATTTTATCCCACCTCAGTTTCTTTATAACTTAAGTGTCTCATTTGAGATGTGCATGGTTCCTAAAAAAATGTTTAGTTGAGTTGATTTCAATGATAAAATGACTTTCATTTACTAAAAAACTTTAGTAATATGCGACAAGTAAAAATTGCAAATGAGACACTTAGTGCATACCAAACATGTGCTTAATATGAGACGGATACAGTAGTATAGTCATACAAGTGACGGTTTAAATCTATTTGCTGCTTCATTTGACTGTATGAACCTGCTCTATACTATGGTTAATTTTGATGACCCCCTGTATGAATATTTCTGTGTAAATAATCATAATTGATTTTATGTTTCTTATTAAGACCTTGTGTTGTTGACTTTTTAGGCACCGTATGCTTTGCGTCAGGCAAGCCTGCAAAGAAGTGGTCATACTGGGGCAAAAGCTACTAGATCTTGATTGTGGTATTTCTGAAGCTAGTTCACCATTTAATGGTGCCTTGACTGAATTTGTGGATTATGCAAATATTAGTTTCTTCTGCTCGAGTAACACACTGTTTTTCAATTGATAGTTTTACTTTGATTTTATACGGTACAATATTTTATTCAGCTTTAAAGAAGAGTATTGCATCTTTTCCTGTCCAAATATTGTTGGCAGTATAGCGACTGATCAATTGAATCCTATGCCTTTTGACCACAGCTTGTTTATGTCGATTGAAAGCCAATGGAATGGAAATTGAACAATCCAATCCTCTGGTTTGCACCAAATGTTACAAAAGAGATACTGCTTTTTTATTTTGCGACACGAAAGTGTTATGCTAAAATTTATTTATTTGATTAAAAAGTTAATAATTGGCTTTTGGTGTAAACTAGTTTTATACTTTAGAGCTTTGGGTCATAATTGTAAATATAGTCAAGTTTATATAGTGAACATTAAATTATATATAATTTGATAGAAGTATAAAATTATTTTACCTCGGCATATCATATAAATTTTTTAACGAAGTATATTTTGTTTTTTCCAAAATAATGATGTATGGTAATAAGAGTCTTGAACTTTTAATGCATTGATAATATCCGGTCTATCGCAATATTAAAAAAAAAATTCATTGTAGTTTCATCTGTCGTCGAATACGGTCCAACTTTGAGCATCACATTATACTTCTTTTCAAAAGAAAGATTAATGGCTTCATTTAATCTTTAGACATTGAGAAAGCAACAAGGCTTCTTTAATTTCTATCACGTGTAATAGTGGTGCCTTTGCACTCTGACCTTTTCGCTATTAATCAATTTATCAGAGTAGTTGATGTGGTATGTTAATCCACGTGTTACACAAGTGTCACTTAAATAGATTGTTTTGAAGGAGTGTCACGTAAATAGATTTTTTTTGAAGGAGTGTCACATAAATAATTTAGAACTTCTTAATGTATCATCCTGTGTAACCTTGTTTCTTAAATACGCTGTCATTCAGTGAAGCATCCGTAAATTTCAATTCGTAAGACAAAATCATATTTTTTGAAACATGTATCTAATTAATTCACTTTAATAGTGCAATTTTTATAGAGTAGTTTCTAAAATATATCTATAAATATCTGTATGGCGTAATTTGATTTGATCTTTGATTGGTTAAGTGTTAACTATCAATTATGAATAGTGCAATTAAACTCAATATTTGTATTAAAAAAAATCAATGTATTTTTTTTTTGAATAAAAAATAAATAAAAATTAATGTATAGAGAGCCCTATTATGAATCCTAAAAATAATGGCCCACCGGCGGACCTAAGCAAATACCTACTATAGCAGGTTACTTCATATTTAGTTTTCTGTATTTATTGTATAGATGTTAAATACCAAATCTTATGGCTGTTCGTTCTGACTTCCAATGCAACCTCCATAAGAACAACAACCTTCATGAGAACAACGAAAGCAACTTGTTCTATTCTATCCTTGATCTTTGACCTGCAATTTTAAATTTTGATGTCCAGTCTTTTTAATCACGCTTTTACGAAAAAATACTACTCCTAAATATTTATGTATGAGATATACTGCTGTAGTATTTTCATATTTTTAAAATGTTGTATGATTTTCTTTTTTTCATTTTCAACTCTAACTAATATTTGACTATGTGTGACCAAACAATTTATCTATCACAATATCAAGTATTTGATAATTCACAATTTTTTTAAGAGGCCAAACTAAGACAGCTGAATTGAATACACAAATTAAATTATTTAAGAATTTTTTTCGTGGGATCGATATTATGTTCTTAGTCTGTCGGGATTTGATTAATTCTATCATTAGCATTACTTGATTTATTATCATTAGGTAGGAGTATTGACAAAGCATGAAATGGTAACCTTATTTAAATCGAATAAATTGGCAAATTACGCAAAGCACTACTACAATGATGCTACACAAAATATGTTCAGTACTATAATATAACCACGCACACTTTGTGAGAAAAAGTTCATATATAATGAAAGGGTAAAATACACAATTACGCGACTGTGCTTAAGTATCCTTTTCTAATTATGCTGTCAGATTTTTAAGACTTCTGGTCAAGGACAAGGAGTGCTTCTCATGTAATTTAATTAAGTTCAAAGTTTAGTCAGTAAATGTTCTATGAGTAAATCAATTCTTTTTTTTTTTTAGCAAACTGCATCTGTTTCTTAAATACATAATTTTAATGACTAAACTATGTAAATTATTTTTAAAAAAAATGATAAAGTCAATAATGAAAATAAGAAATGATATTTATACTATAATTTTTTTTTTGAAAAACCAAAAAAAAATATTTGTTTTGACAATTTTTAAAACAACTATTTTTCTTTGTTTTGTTCAGACAAAAATAATCGAGAGAAAGATGGAGAGAAAGACTAAGAACATCTGTGGGTATGAGATAGAGTTGTTCCAAAAGTTTATTTAAACTTCGAACATTTATGTTTATTTAGCAAACAATACATTCATTCGTCCATATAGTTGATCATAGTCATACTAGTAGCACTTTATTTACGGTATAATGGTTTCAATCGGGCATAGGATGCTTGACTTTGGAAACCTTAACTTTTCATGTGACAGAGAGCGAGATTTATGACTAAACTTTTTGTGTCTCTCATCTTGTCTGTTCTAGGACCCTGCCCCCTCTTTCTTGACACATTGGTATTTATTTTTCCATAAAATTAATTATGAATATTCATTTTCTTTCTTGGTGAAATGGTCAATATTGATATTCAGTAACATCGGTCAAAGATTTTGATATTAACACTTAACTAAAAAAGTTGATAGTTGCTATTAGCAGTATTATTTTTCTCTTAGAGTCTGGTTAATGAGTGTGTCCGAAGCACTCTTTAAGGATTTCAAATTTAGAAAGTATTTCTTAAAAAAGTCAAATAGATTTTTATAAAAACTTACAATTAAAGGTGCTTAAAAAGTGTCAAAGAGCACTTAACATTTTCCTTTCTCTTAAAATCATTTTAGTATCTGGGGGTTACTATTTATTTCCTCGTGTGAAGCTCAAAGCTAGTTAGCTAATTAACACAATAATAAAAAGGCTTAAACACACTTTTCACCCCCTAAGTTTGCAAAAGTAGTAATTTTGACCCGTTTTGAAAAAATGGCTAAAATGACCCCATGTTTATCCCCTCTTGCAAAACCTCAATTTTGACTTAGTCAAGTCTATGTGTCACGCCACCTAACTTCCAAAGATGTGAGCTGTTTATTTTTTAAATTAAAAAAATTGTAAAAGGCACATAATATTTTAAGTATTAAATAAACGAAAAAAAAAACAAAAATGTTAAAAGGAACAACACGCCATCTTCATGATCAGGTTCCTTCTTTCTTTTTTTTACTTTGTTCTTGCCCTTTCATCAAACCCAGAATCCTCCACCCCATGTTTTTTAACATCACTTCTCCTCCTAAAATCTCATTTCTTTTATATTCCATAATAAAAAACCCCACAAATTCCATCTTCATCTTCTCAATCATTATCACACAGAACAACCAAACAATACCCAAAACATGGGGTGGTTCAAAGATTCAATTTTCAAATCGAACCAGAACAACCAGAGCATGGATCGTTGTTGTTGTCTTAGTATTAGTTGAGTAGATCCATTGTTGTGAATGTGTTAATTTCCATCTTGAATTTTTTTGTTCTGATCTTCTTCTTTGCATCAAATTTGAATTAAATCCCCAAAAAACAAATTCCAATAAAATAAGATGACCAGTTCAATAATTAGAACCTGTTGGGAAATTGGAAATTGGGATCTGAAATTGAAAAGAAAAAAGAGTGAAGGGTTATAGATCAGATGAAGCGTGAGAGCATAGCAAGAAGGAAGCTACGAGGAGAAATGAGATCAGAGATTTGACAGATTTATTCAAAGGGTTCTGGGTTTTTAGTTGTATTTGATGAAGAAGAGGAAGAAGATTGAAGTTCTTCTTGGTTTGGTGGCAATGAGAGAGATAAATTTGCTTTTAATTTTCTTTTTTAATTGTTTAATTTTAATTAATGATGTGCTGGATTTTGCATTTTATTTAAAATTAAAAATTACACAAGTGACATCTTTGGGAGTTAGGTGGCGTAACACATGAGCTTGACTAAGTGAGGTTTTGCAAAAGAGGGTAAATATGGGGGCTATTTTTGCCATTTTTTTTAAAAGGATGTCAAAATTGCTACTTTATAAAATTTAAGGGGTAAAAAGTGCATTTAAGTCTAATAAAAAAGATGAAATCACGGGTTCACTATATTAATAACACTTCTCGTGGAGTGCTAATTGCAGATATGTTTGTAACCATGTAATTGTATGATTGGAAAATGACGAACAGTTCTATTTTCATTTTGTGTTGGCCAATAGACCAATATACATCCTCCGATCAAAAATATAAGCAAAAATTTATGTTTTAGATTCATTAAATGATGTATATCGTAGATTAAATGAATCTAAAATATAGATTTTTATTTATAAGAATGATCAAAAGGTGTATAAAAGACGAAGTTCATTTCTTTTCAATTACGCCATAAAATTTATTTTCGATTAATATATTATTATTGATAAATAACGTATTACTAATTTATCATGAAAATCATGATATTTTAATACATTATTAACTATGTTAGTTTCTCTATAATAAACAGCAGAAAGACGAGTGCAGATTTGCTCTTCAGTCTGCATTTTTATTGGACTTAATTAAATACTTAATTTGAATCATAATTGTCGTGTCATTTTTCGGAGATCAAGCTATTTTATTAGCATAGACTCATTAATTTTTTCACGACTGAACATTTGTTTTTTTTTTTTTTTAAGAAAAAGGGGAAAAAGTTCAAACCACCCCTTTGAAAAGATTTTGGGTTCGGGGGTTAGTTATATTTAGGGAAG
>Ga0315915_1000254_pt1 | contig 49093 bp, 38 predicted proteins | sample MpolbnodulesMG_FD_207738 | JGI IMG/M metagenome (GOLD analysis project Ga0315915, IMG submission 207738) | Medicago polymorpha root nodule microbial communities from Los Angeles, California, United States - branched nodules | ecosystem: Host-associated > Plants > Roots > Nodule | place: USA... | reverse complement strand
TTAAAGATTCACAAGCTGGGATTTATGAATAAATAATTGCCAAGAAAAAGTTTGGACCAGTTAAGTCTTAACTGGGAAGCTCATCCAATTTGCTCTTGTAGCTCGTTCAATTTTTTATTTGACACTACATATAGTTTTGGAAACAAAGCACTAATTGGGGTTCCTTCAAAAAAAAAATCCACTAATTGGGGGTGTTTGTTATGCAAAGGTTCATGCCAAATTGAACCTATACAACCATAGTCTTAATCTAAAATTCACAGATCAGTCTTAATCTTAATAAAAATGCAGTTTAATAGCATAAATAACCAAACCAAATATCTGTAAATTGAAATTGAAAAATAGTTCATCACACTAATCATATACACTCGATTAATCATACTCTCACACATAAAAAATACTCAGACACCAAAATATCTAAGATTATTTAAATAAATTACAATTTAAACTCTCACACTGCTCAAGAGAAAAAGAATGGATACATTTCTATCGATTAATTAAATTGAGAGCTACAAAAAATAAATAAATGTGAAATTGAAAGTGTGTCAAATATAAATATCGATTATATGTATACAAATTAAAAAGTAAAAACCAAAATGTTAGATCATTCTAATTATTATTATTTTTTCTTTAATTTCAATTTACATGTTAAATTAAAATTAACAGAACGGTGGAACAACCGAAGCATGCTCGTAGCAAAACGGTTGTGCAGGATGCTGCCACTTCTTGAAAACTATCTTTTCCTGTTCTCCGATCTGCCGCCGTTGCTGCTGCTGCGGTTTCACCTCTTCCCTTTTCCCTTGCGAAGGCGGCGGCGGCGGTGAGGAAGCCACCGGGGAAAGAAGCGGAATCGCAACGTTCCATTCGACTGTGCGGTTGATTTGAAGTGACGATGGAGCGCGGCTTTGAAGGCGATTCGGTTGCCGGTGGTTGGTGACGGCGGAGGGACGGTTTCTGTTTCTCTGAGTGTCTGCCATGTGACGGAGGTTAACGGTGAAGAGAGAGAGAGAGAGAGAGAGTGTTGTAGGTTATGACTATGAGTGAGAGAGAGGTGTAGTGAGAGAAAATAAGAAGGTTGGTGTGAGGGTTGGTTATAAATAGATCAAAGGGGCGTGCGGTGCACACGTTCGGAATCTGATGAAATAATTGAATGGCTCGATTTTGTGGCTCGGCTAAACGGCTTCAAAATCTCTTTTTAATTTCTTATTAATTATTGTTATTATGAAGTTGCCATATAAATAAAGAACGGTTAACAAAAATAAATAGCCATTATTTCAAAAAATAAATAGTCATTAAAAAAATATCTTAAGGAATTAATTAGTTTATTTCTTTCCGAAAAAATAAATAGCAATAACAATAGTATATAATATTTTTTCATCAAAAAACTTAAGTGTATAGTAATTTACTTTATTTCATTATTTAAATCTGAATTTTTTATATTTTTATTTTTATTACAAATTTAATTTAATACAATAATTTTAACGTGTATAACATGGTTAACTTAATTGACAATGGTCATATTGTTAGTTGAACATATTCATTCGAGTTTGAATAAATTTTTTTGAAGTTTATGTGTTTATTTTATGTGATGTTTGCATAGTTTTAAAAACCGGACCGGACCAGTTGGTCGAACTGGTATAAATTTACAAATTAAATGTATTGTTTTGTCAAAAGATAAATAAATGTTCTTTACAATAGCAAATAAATAAATGTTGTTAGATTTTATAAGTGATTTTATTCAAAGAAAATTAGCTATTAATTCAGTTTAATACATAAAATTATTTTATAGAGACCGAGTCGAATAACCGAGTCAATCGGTTTAATCCGGTTCTGTTATGCGGTTCGACCAGCGACCCAGTGGTTCAACCAATAACCCAATGACCCAACACCCTCACCGGTTCGATAACCGAGCCGATTTTTAAAACTATGGATGTTTGTCACCTCTACAAATAAAAGAAGTTAATGTATCTTCCCCGTCATTTTTGAAGATATGTTATTATCATTATTTTAATGTATATTTTTTGTTTTTTTTATTACATGGGGTATATTTTTGAGTTTCATTTTCTTAATTGTCATATCATCGGTAAATTATCTTTCTCTTTTCTTAATAGATCGGTAAAATTATCTTATGTTCATTATTTTACATGCATGACATCATAATTTTACTTGTATTTTCACCTTATAAATAATTTAAAAAAAATTGTCAAATCAAACTAAATCGACGAAAATCAAGATAATTTGATTCGATTCAATTAACTTTAAGAAACTTCATCTAAAACATCTAAAAAAATTAATTTTTTTAAACCCAGTAATTTTTTCTTAGGTTTGTTAACATGTGCAACATTTGCACATGTTAAGGGTGTTCAAAACCGAACCAATCCAATAGAAAAACCGCAAACCGAACCAACCCAAACTGAAACCGCAAAAAACTGCATTTGGTTTGGATGTGTTCGGATCACTTTTTTCCTCAACCGCATGGTTTGGTTTGGTTTGCAGTTTTCATTTTACCAACCGAACCAAACTGCAACATAAGAAAAACACTAATTAAATCTATGTCATCTAGACAAATACTCATAGAAACTCAATGAAAACTTTTATAAATGACATATTTTTTCTCTTGTTAAGTTTCTTCTTTGCTTTTTATTTCAAAATGGTGTTTATGTGCTACTTGAACTTTTAGAGAATAATAAAATCTTAATCTTTTACATAATAGAATTACTTTTTGTTTACGTTTTTAATTTGGTTTATGTTGTTTGATGGAAATGAAATTGTAATGTGGAATGAATTAAAAACATTATTGAAAACATTGCTGAAAATATGTCATGTTTTACCTTTTTAACCTGATTTTAATGTCGGAAATAAAAAATTGTATTGTCTCGAAAAAAACCGCACCAACCGATCCAAACCAAACCACATTAGTTTGATTTGGTTTGGTTCGGATTTTATTTTAAAAGTCAACCAAACCAAACCGCATGCTTTTTTCCCTTGCGGTTTGGATGACTTTTAGCCTCAAAACTGAACAAAACCGCACAGCGAACACCCCTAGGCTAAACAACTAATAGTAGTTATTTTTTCTTGGAAAACAACAATTATTTATTCAAAAAAATTATATTTAATATTAAATGTACAAGTTCCAATACAAAATTTCTATTTTAAAGTTCTTAACATGTGCAAATTTACACATTATAGAAAAACCTTTTTTCTAATAGAAATGTCATTTAATGGCTATAAATTTATCTTCAAATCCTATAAATAAGAGCTACAACACGCATTTAGTTCCAACTTCAAATCCTAGATATATAATACACGCGTGTCTTTATTAATTAAATTAGGCTAAGAGAGTGACATACAACACGCATTTACTATAAATAAGAGCTACAAGTTGAAAAAAAAAAGAGGAAGCTGGAGCCAAACCGAATAGCGACTGCGAGAGGTTAGCGGTGGAGAAGGAGACAGGAACAACACAAAGCATAAGTTCAAATAATTAAAAGGCTATTCTATCATCATGAGTAATTTAGTACACCCCATGCACCTTTCAAATAGATGCAGAATCATAAAAGTGATCTTGACCATACAGAGTGTTCTTTTGACCAATTTTTATTGAATTTTATTTATGTTGAATTCCCTTATTATAATTTCACGTTTATCATAATTTCATTTTTTTACTTAAAATTTATCTTATAAACTAAGTTTTAAGGCGGGTAAAAGATTAAAAGAAAACATAACTAAAATTATGGGTAAAAGAGAGACCTCAACCACATCCCAAAGATGAGAAAGTCTTACAAAAGCACAAATACAAATGAAAAATGGTTAGACACACACACATAAATTGATAAAATTAAAAGAGAAAATAATTGAATGATGTGAGTGTGCCCAAACATTTTTCATTTATATTTGTGTTTATGTAAGACTTTCTCGCCAAAGATATGCTTTTCTTAGAGGGTGGGGCCAAAGATATTCTACGTGACTATTTATTTTACTACTAAATTAGGATCATAATGATTTTTTTTATAAGGTCGGAGCATAAAACATCAAGAAAGAGAATAGGTGATTTCTCAGCTATACTCTAAACTTGTGCAATAGAACCCAAATGGGCATTACAAACATTTTAAGCCACAAAGATCCAACCTTCAAATATTAATCATAATTAAACAAAGGTAAGCTATCTAGCGTATGAACCAACCGTCAACACAGCACAGTCCAAGAACCAACAACTTCTTGCATGGAGACAACAAGCAACATCGACTCTTTCGAGTTCAATTAGTCCAATGTCAGTCATACGAATGACTAGGATTCCAAAGCAGTCTGAAGTCAGCCACAAGGACTGTGACAGATATTCAAATAGCATCGACGAATCACCATATCTTTGAAACATGCAGAACTCAACAGCTCTGGATAACAATAATCAGAGAATCAAAGGGCATGGCCACACGACAAACACCAAAATAACATAGTTAGGCCTAACTATACTCAAACCTAACTTTTTAAAGAATAGTGTATGAATCAAATGCCAACACATAAGGATTCACGAACTAAGAGCCCTTGCAATAACACAACAGCTTTACCAGCCCTTTCGAGCCAAAACCATCTGAATCCTCCGACACATGAAGCGCACCTGCACCACGACGAAATCGAAGGCCAGGATAGTTGCCGAAGGACACATCGGATTGGAGGAACGAACAAGCAATCAGATCTGCAACCAGCTTTGATGTAACCTACCCAAATGGGTCTAAGAGCGGTGGAGAACACAAAGAACCCCGTTTGAGCCGTCGACGACGACCATTAGAAACATACTTGAACCAAGATCCAAATCTCCCAAAACTTGAGAAACCCAGACACAAAATCCAGCAGTATCACAAAACAACCAAAACCAAGTCCCGGTGGCGCTATTTGAGAGAACCCAAACTGCCGGCGCCACCACCGGACTGAAAAAGATGCGCCTGAGAACCCGATCTTCCGACGAAACTGTCGAGAGAACAAGGGCGAGAGGCGATGCGGATGGCTGAGCCATCATCGCACCACCGCTTACATCTATCTACATCTTGAACAACCGTGGGTCCCATATAAATTTGGTGGGTCTCATGTGAGTTTTAACCGATCAAAAAGAGTGTGTTGAAAAGTGTATATTAGAATGTGTGTTGTTAGCATTTCTCCTTTTAGAATCACTATTTGCAAACCCCGGCCAGGAGGATATTGTTAGCAATTTATGGCCGTGCTACTTTTCTTGTGCATTATTATTACGCTCATGTGCACGATGTTGGTCGTGCTCATCTTTAAAATCGAATATAGACTAGAAACACATACTAAGAAAATAGATATTTTTTTATTAAATACAAAATATAAATTTAACACAGTTTTGTAGGGACTATAGTTTTTCTTTTACAAATTTTGGGATTAATGAACAAAAAAAAGTTATAGACTAAAAAAAATTCTTATCCCAATTTAATTGATGAATATTTATTAAAAGTTAAATCTAAGTAATTAAGAAATGTATATTATAATAATATTTCTAATAATTTTTTTAACTAAATGTTAAATAAAAATGTAACCTAATTAATAATATATATATTAGTATGTTTAAAATATAAATATCAATTACTTAACGTTATCAATCTAATATTTAATTTTGAATGGAACCTACTACTTTTTAAAAATGAATGGAAGTTTTCATATCAAAATCGGATAGGATTCTACTTGACTAAACCTTACCCAAACCTTGAGCTTTTGACCATATTTGATATTGTTTATGCTTTACCTTTTTCGTCAAAAAAGAATATGCTTACCTTTACATATCTTTTTCACTTATTAGGAGTGATGGATCCAAAAACATTAGGCTTGAAAGCAATTTTTTCGTGTCCTATTTTAATCAATCTGCAATTTTGACCTCCACATTTTTAATTGCGCAGTTTTGATCCTTCATTTAAAAAAAAAAATTATTATCTAATTCGATGTGTGGTAATAAATTAAGTGAGTTGACATAAAACGAATGACTCAATTTTATACACAATTAACAAAGCACAATTTGAAGGTGAGAAAAACACAAGAAGAGGGGTTGAATTGTGTTTACTTTTTCTCGTTTTCTCCTACTGAAGTCACTGTTCAGAAACAGATAGAGTTCAGCTTCTGAAGTGATAATCAGAATCTAAATGCAGGGGATAAAAACAGAGAGAGAGAAGAAGAAAGACACAAAACAATTATACAGGTTCCTTCCACAAACCGGAAGTAGTCTTGTCCCCCTTGCACTTCCAAGGAGAGTTCACTAAAATGTAATGTCAAATTACAACTGCTCAATGCTACAACTAGCATGAGACTTCAAATTACTCAAGCACAACTGCAAGAGATTTCCTATGCTCCTGAACACAATCAAGAGACTTCCAATGCTCAAACACAACTGCAAGAGACTTCTATTGCTCAAGCACACAAGCAAGAGACTTCTAATCAAACAGAATTACAAAGAAGTTTGTTTGTGTTTGTACACTTAATATACAATCAGTGGTGTTCACAATACAAATCAGATACAGACTCTTAAGACTTTAGAATTTCTAAAATATGAACTTTGATAAGAAATTCTAAGTGACTTTAGATGCAGAACAATAACCGAGTTTGAGACTTTGAATTGTTGTATGAGTCTTGCTTTTGTGTGTGTCTGTATATCCAACTAGCATGTCTTCACTCCTTTATATAGAGGTGTGAGGGATACGTTGGAAAATTGCCAGCACAATAAAGAGTCGTTTGAAGCTTTGATTAAAATCACCAATGATCTTTTGCCTGATATGGTTATTGTCCTATGAAAGATCAATTTCAAATGCATTCCTAGTTCGAAGGAACATTTCTGCAGGTAGAGCTGTTATTCTTGTCTTGTTGCAGAGACACGAATAGAGTAGTGGAGGAAGTGGTTGTACAATTCGTACAATTGTCCTTTGTCAATGCTCTTGATAGAACAAGCATCCAATGCTTTCATATTCTTTCACAAAGGCCGTTGTAACACTCTTTCAGTCTAATGCAATGCTGGACGAGATTAAATCCATTACCCAGCCTTTGAAGCTTTAAGTCTCTCATCTCCTGATGAATTCAACTTCTGGTGATCTTGCTTCTGATGAGATGCTTCTGACGAACTTGCTTCTGATGACGTCATCACTTCAGGAGCACTTATACTTCAGATGCACTTTTCTTCAGATGCTTCAAGCTTCCTTTTTGTTGATTCATTTGCTCTCTTTTGTTCTTTCAGAACCTTATAAAGATATCAAATTTTTGTCTATGGTTCTGTACACTTGAACAAATATTAGCATATCCAATTGACGATTTTTAATACATTGTTATCATCAAAACTCTAAGGGTAACATATGTTAAACACATTTTGTTCCAACACAATTTAGTCAGAAAAACACTTCATTAACCTCCAAGGGTTGTGGGTTTGAGTCAAGTCATGAAGGAGAGAGTATACTTTTCTTTTTTTTTGAAACGACAAATTTTATTCTTCGTCGAGAGGGTGAAAGAAACACCAACAACTCGCGGAAACGGAACCAAAGAGAATACAAAGTTCCCACAACGGGGACACCCGAAAATAAACACCCTAAAAGACACCCATGAGGAAAACACCCACCAAAATACACGTCACCACCTAAAACTGACTCCTTCACGAAAAACGAGCACTGTAAACACGATATCCAACACCACTCATCGTCACTACTCACCCCTATCGAACACCCCTCAAAATTAAAACTCAGTCCTCAACACCGAAACTGAGCCACATTCGAAAAGCTCCTAACCAAAAGATCATGCAGCTTCCACCACCTCTCGACCTCCGATCAACCAAAAGAAAACCAAAAAAAGCCCAAAACCAAACTTGAGCCAAAGAACTAACTCCCGATCTCGAATCAAAAGTGATCGGCCCACTAGACTTTAGGACCAAAATAGTAGGGCAACCCTCACCCCTGGTACACCAAAGAAACACCATATCAGGCCAAAAAAGATTGCAGCTAGACACCGACTCCCGATCTCGAAGCAAAAGTAACCGGTCCATCGGAAACTAGCACACAAAATGAAAGACACAAGACATGATATGCGATGGTGCAAACAACAAGCAAATCAAAAGGAAAAGGCTCATCGCAACGGACATGCACCCTCCAAACACCCTAAACACCTTAACAACCCAAAAACGCAAACAAGAGCTAGTGACGACGAACATGGACCCGTGTAACAGAGGCTGCCTCCAAAAGAAATCACCCAACAAACACTCGCCTCCTCACCTAAACAGCAACACCAACCACCCCCTTATGTCGCTCCCGTCCGCAAACCGTTATGATACCAAATTCGAGTCCAAAAAACCACAACTGAACCCCACTCAAAGCCACCACCACCATCTCAACTGAAACACCACCACCACGAATCACCACTACCACCACAAAACCTCCCCACAACAGAAAATTGATCTCATAAATTTTGAAACACTTGCAATGCCTCAGCTTTAGTGTAAGGTACCACTTTTGATGGTACCTGCAAGAAAAGAGAACTTACTTTAAAAGGAAACAAAAGCTACACTAAGACTATTCTAGCATAAGTAAATTCTTCATTCATTTGATAATGATTACAATGATCAATCACTTATTTATAGTATTGACATTCAAACAACTTAATTAATGACTCACTATAATGATTTCTTTAAATCCTTTCAAAAAGCATGACTCATTACCTAACATAACTCGGGTCTATTCTTACCTCAGTTTTAAGTTGTGTATCATGATTGCATTTTGATCCGTCAAAGTTCAAACATCACACCGACAAATTTTTCTTCCCATTCTTGTGCCAATCCCACTCTTTCAACTCATTAATTACAACATCTCTGCTGATCACTATTGTCTTATTGATAGGATCATAGAGTTTGTAACCAGTTGTTCATGATATAAGAATCATGTGATTTGATTTGTCATCAAGCTTCTTTCTAAGCTGAACCGAACACTCCTAAGTGTGTCACGTTCAACATTCTTCTGGTGTAAATCCCTTCAACCTCTTTGTAGGGCCCCTGTTTATAATGTATGTGGTTGCTGGTACATTTTCATACCACAATTTTTTGGTAGATGCTTGCCTTTAACCATGCATCTTACCATGTTCATGATTGTTTTATTCCTTCTTTCTGCACTTGTTTTATGAACTATACCTTTATTGTCACAAAACTTAGCCAACTCCGGTGATACATACTTTCCCCCATCATATCTTCTTAGAGTTTTATGTTTGTGACCACTGTGTTTCAACTATTGACTTGAATTTCTTGAACACTTCAAGCAAGTCAATTTTCTTCTTTATTAAGAATGTCCTCAACTTTCTACTAAATTCTTCGATCCAACTCCTCTAATGTAAGCAACTCAGTTTAGAGTATAAAGTGAATAGTATCAACAATTTAGGAACAAATTAAAGATAGATATTATAGGTACATCAAAATAAATCATAAGTTTGTTACAAAAACAATTCTTTATTTTTTCACTTTACACTTTACTTACTTTTGATGATCCTTGCCCAAAATCTTCTTAGATCATTTGTCAAAGCTTTTCACCGTAATTTAGGATCATGTGATGCGACTTTTGCTGAACTTGGGGGTCGAACTAGCCAGGACGTTAAATAATTCTAGTTTGATTTTCAAGTTGTCAATTTGATAAATATGCGCACTGCAAATGTCTAATTTCTTTAACCTCTATTAGATCTCTCTGATAATTGTGATTTGTCTACATACATATCTATGGTGAAGCAATTTGTGGTGCAAATTTACTAACGAACTATGGCCACTAAAGTTCTTTTAGCTACTCAAACCATGGACCATGTATACTACCTCATTAGTTTTTTTTTAATATATATATTTTTTGGAATCTCATCTCTTTCAAAAATTTTTTTTGTAATTTCCTTTTTTTTGTTAAAAAAAGATACAAGCACATATTTGATCGGTTAATGAATTTCATAATTTTGGTATAATTTTTATAAAGAGCAGCTAACAAATACTTGAAGTCAATTGCTATATATAAAGATGAAATTTTATATCGAAAGAAACAATTTTTTTTTTACATAAATCTTAAAAATTATTTTCTTTTTAAATCTTTAACATATGTTCATGCACTTTAGTATGACCTTATATTAAGTATTAAATCCCTCCCATGAAAATATATGTAAATTTCTCCGTCGTAAAATCTAAATCATTAAGCATTTTATCTCTCTTGATTTTAACATTTAATTCATCAAATGTATTTATTTTTCAATAGACAGAATTTCACAAGACCGTTCGCTCCACTTGAGAGGATCTAGTCCCTTCTTTAACACGTCTTAAACCAAAACGCACTCATTCATTAACATGATGGGCTCCATTTACAAAACCAAGCAAAAGTACCCGCTTAAACTTTAACCGGTAGTACCGCCAAATTTCCAAAACTGTGTGCTTTGTTTTTTCCCAGAGTTTGGATCACACACCATAAAGTACTCAAAAAGATAATGAAGCCATTAAGTAGAACGCTACCACCTATACAATGTGAGCTTCATTCTAGTTCTAGATCTAAAAGACAAAATAAGACTTAAATAAATAAGTTAAAAAAAAAGACTAAATGGTAGATCAGCTTCATGATAAATTATCCTAAGAGAAAAGCATTTTGAGGTCTTGAATCCTGGAAGTCCGAACTTCATCATCAGTGAGGGCACCAGATATCATCTTCTGTTTCTTGGCTTGCACTTGTTGCAACCGATCTTCCACTGTTCCCTGTTGACAAAACCAACGATTGTTTTCATTAGTCAACCAGAAATAAGGGGAAGTCAATAAAACAGTATTTGAGGACCTTTTTTTAGGACATGTGACCCCTTACAAGGATACAGGAGATTGCTTAAGAAAAACGTGGTCAATGTTAGAAAAATGCATTTTTTTTATCAAACAAACAAACTAAAGACATCAAGTACAAAAATAATGAGAAATGCATAAAATATGGCTGCTCAAGAACTTTTGTTGCAAAGTCAAGATAAGCAGCATAAAATATCATAGAAGCCAGCCACCCATGTAGTTTGATAAGATAACTAATAAAATATGTGAAATAATGTTTAATTAACATGTTCACTCGTTTTCAAATTAACATGCTCAATCCAAGATCATTTGACTTATAATTAAGATGTCAGCTATATTGTTCTTATTGTTTTGAACATGTGAAGGTGAATAGGATTATTGCATGAGCTAATAGTTCTAGGGAAGTTGGGAAAACGAATTAGCTAACCTTGACGATGAATCTTCTTACAGTAACCCTTTGCTTTTGCCCAATACGATGAATCCTCATTATTGCTTGCTCCTCAACTGCAGGATTCCACCATGGATCCTACATTTTCATTACAAAAACTCAGAAAATTGTAGTTCCACATCACATTCAAAAGTTGAGCAGTGTGGGTATTATGTAACGAGTATACATACCATTAGGAAAACATTTGAGGCCGCAGTCAAGTTTAAGCCCACACCACCAGCTTTTAGCGACATCAACAAAACCTGAAAAAGAACAATGGGGAAAAGTGCAAAACATTAGCTACTCAGGTGGTGCTAAAGTTCATTGAAAATGATACAGTTCAACTTGACTATACTTACCCTTTTCTCTTTTGTTTCATTGAATTCTTTCAGAACTTTTTCTCTCTGCTTTTGAGTCAACTTTCCATCAAATCTTAAGAATCCTATCCCTCTCCTCCTCAATGGATTCTCCAACAGATCAAAAAATGAAGTCCATTGACTAAAAACAATACTTTTTTCATCAGGATATTTCTGACTATGTTCTAAGAAATCAAAGAGCTTAGAAACCTTTGAAGACTCGGTCAAATTGTTCTCAATGTCAACCTTGAATGGGCTTTCTGATGGAAGTACAATAAGATCGTTTTTCTTGAGTATTTGACGACAGATTGGGCACTTACCACCCATTGAGGTACCCCAACAATTGAATAGGCATTCTCTGCAAAACTGATGTGCACATGGTGTAAAAACAGGATCATCTGGTGATTCCATGCATATAGCGCATTCTACAGTTTCACCCTTTTGAATATGCCCCAAAACCTCATCGATGTATCCACGAGATTGGATAGAGTTTGAAGCAGACGCAGAATTCTGTAGGAAATTACTAGCAAGTTTATTCAATTCTGCATTTTGCGGTGCATCACTTTCGCAGCACATATCAGATGATTCAGTATGAGACTCGAGGAATTTTCTTGCAAGTCTGCTCAAGTCTGCATACTTGGCAGTATCACTTCCACTGCAAACATTGCAAAATTAATTATTATTGGTAGAAGAATTAGGAATGGAAAGAACAGTTAAATGTGTTTGCCACACCGACCTCATGACCAAAAACGGATGGTTGCAGCACCGTCTCAACTGCATTAGTAAGTCAAGGATATTTGCATAGTGGTTAAGAACCTTTCCTTGTGCAACATACTGCTCAAATTGGACCTGTTTGAATTGAATGAAACAATTTATATGTCAAACACAAATAGTTACCTCTAGAACTCAGTATTTAACGGGAGAACAAATTTCTAGTAAAACCTAAGACAAAAGTGAAATAAATTGCTATTCAAATATTTACAGATAGCAAGCTATGACAACTTACTTTAGCTCTCAGGAAGAGAGCATCATAGAAGTCCCGTTCAGATTCTGACTGCTCACACTCAATCAATTGAATATCAGTTGGTGGCAGGACAAGTATAGGCCTACAAAACATGGCATAACTGATAAATATCACTATAAATAAATAAATAAATAAATTCACAACCAATTAATTGAATACCTAAATATCATTATAATATCATTATAATTGATATATATCATTATAATTGAAAGAGACACGGTGCACATGAAGTGAGAATGACTACCTTCCTTCTTTATCCTTTGTTTCCTTGGTTCTCCTTAACATCAATGTCCTCAAAATTCCCTTGACCAATTTCAGGGCTCTTTGATCACCCTGCTCATAGGGCTTTTGAACCAACTTAGTCCACCTATACAGAAGCAAATTAAAAAAAGTAACAATCAGAACTGTGAAGTAAAGGTCTTAAATAACTCAACAATGATCAAATTTAGACTAGTTAAAAATTAGCATAACATTTGACATACCACTGCCAGCTGCACCAAGGTTGCACACGCAAGAAAGACAAGAGACTGAATAGATCTTCCAAGGTATTCTGGAATAGAGAGCATCCCAATTTCAGAATGTTAGTTCCAGACAATGAACTCTTATGCTTAATAAACTATAAGCTCGTTATAGTAATAAACTAGTTAGTACTGAAATGCTGATAAAATAAATATTCAGATTGTGAGGGCGACTACTTTTATCCTAGCAAATTTATAATTGTGGGGGGCGAGTACTTTTCTCCTAGCAATTTTATAATTTACACAACGGTTCCTGATAATTCACCTGAAGTGGTGTTCCAGTTAGACACCAGCGGCAGTGTGATGACAGAGCAATAGCAGCCTCAGCAACCTGGCTTTTATGGGCTTTTATATGATGAGCTTCGTCTAGCACCACTCTGTACCATTGGACCCTGTGGTAGATGCTATTCTCTCTTTCCTGGTTTCAAAAATCAGGGAACCAAATGTAAATAAACTTCACTGTGCAAATTGATGAAAATAAAATACAGAACATTTCCTTACACTTTTATATGAAGCTGATAGCACACCATAAGTTGTCAAGACAACATCATACTCTAACAGCAAATCAGGATTATTGGTTCTGCCCCCACCATAATGAACAAATATGGATATGCTGCCTGGTTTTGAATGTGTTTCAAGTTCATCCTGAAGATTTTGAATACTTGTAAATTACCTTTCATATAAATATTAGATGAGATATATAAAAAACAACCATGCTCTTCTAATTGGCCTAATTAGAGAGGAATCTCACCTTCCACTGACCCAACAACGCCATAGGACAAACAATTAAAGTGCCACCTTCTAAATTAGACGATGGGTTAACATTCCTCCTCTTAGCTGAAAAAATATTGTCATATACGCTCTCTCCATCACTGTCTTCTGACTTCAACCTGCCTGGATTACTAAGAATCAGTGCAATTGTCATAACAGTCTTTCCAAGTCCCATTGCATCTGCCAAAATCTATAATGAAAAAAAATACAAATTAGATAAACTGTTCAAACTGAATGTAACATGTAGAGTTCTAAAATTCGACGGCTTTAAATAAACTCACTCCTCCTCTTGCCATCTGTGTTGCTTGTGGAAATTTCTTTGCTGCCTCTCCAGTAAATATGTTGACGTATATTGACCTCCTGTTAAAAAGTATGGCAAGTTTATTGCTATAATAACAAGGTAAAAGCTTAAATTTGCTTGTGGAACCATCTACTATTTGCACTAACCCATTGCATATATTGTAGGCTGACCAGCAAGGATGTAGATTTCTCTCAGCATTTTCATCATCACCTCCCTTCTCGATTTTTGTCATCCAATACAGAGCTTGACTCTGGTAAGGCTTTAGGCTACACATCAGTGTCTTTGGGGCTTCCTTCTCCTAAAGATATGAAAGACATAAAAAGGTCAGTTACGCAATAGAGAAGTTGCAGCCAAACAATTGAAATTGGAACACTTTTTATATACCTCCAGGTCAAAGACTTCTGCAGCTCCAACAAGTTTGTTCAAAGCTGACTCCGAAAGTGCTTGTTCATCCTCAGTTGTTGCTGGAAGTGACTCAGTGACACCTTTTCTTCGCTTATTGACAGGAATTACTGAAACTTCATCTGAGTCAAGCTGGTAATATGAACAGCAAAATTAGGCCTCTAGTATGCACATATTGCTTAACAAAGAATATAGAAACATTTACAATAATGACATTCAATTCAATACACAATTTTAAACAGTAATATCATGAAAGCTATGAACTATTAAAAAGGGAAAAAAGAATGAAAATAGTTGAACATACTTTAAGCACCCGCTTTCGAGCCTTCATTTCCTCAGGGGTGAAATCAGCCTAGTTAGAAATAACAAACTCATTACAAATGCTACATTAACAAACATACAGAGCAAAACAATTTCAAAATATAGAGATTCATTACCTTCCTATATGGCTCAATCTCTAGCATATTTAACAGTGTAAGCAGTGGATATGCAGCAGAGTTAACGTTACCACAAGCCTCTAGTCTCCAAGAGGTATCAACAGACTCGGAGAATACAGAGTGATGAACATAAAAACTGCCAAAAAAATGTATCAATCAGGTTCATGAACCAATAAACTCAACAAAAAAAAAATTTGGTGCATTTCCTATGGTTCTTAACTAGCTATGATTTTTTAAATCCTTAATTTTCTCAAAGTTTGTTACATTTAACCTCAAAAAGTGTACTTTTAAGTTAAACATACAAAAAGCACTTAAGGAAATGTACTTAAAACATCAAATTCAGATGAAATATCCAATAGAACACAAAAAACCAAATAAAAGTGAAAGCTTTCATCAATATCATTCCAATTATACTAACCAAATAAACCAGAAATTACTTATACCTTACTAACAACATTATTTCTTGCATCATTTCAAGCTTATACGGCGTAGCAATGCATCGTCCTCGAACCTTAACATTTCCAGATTGCACAAGAGGAATCACAGATTTAGCCCATTCCATTGGCAGCCTCCCAACCTATAGAACACACCAACATAACAAAAATACATCACATTCAATTCCTTCCAACAAAAACATCAAAACAATCTCACATTGCATTTTAAACATTGCAATCAATAAAATAAAATACTTTAAATTCTAAACATTGCAATCAAGAAAATAACATACTTTAAACTCTAACAATAACAAAAATGTAACTTTTTAAGGATAAAATTAGTACCACTCCAGAACGTTTGGTCGAGACACGAACGATCCATTGAAACTTATACAATGTATGCGGATTTGGAAAATCAAAATGAATAATCTCATTATCCACCAATCTCCTCACTCCTTTAGCAGTAGAAGTAGCAATCTCAATCTTCCGTCCCAATAATGACCACCCAGGCTCAACAGGAAACTCACCATCCTCAAGATTCGGAATCACAATCTTCTTCTCTTCAACTACCTCCTTCTTCACCACTTTCAAAACCTTAACTTCATCACTCACAGCTTCTTTCCCCTTCACTACCTTCAACACCTCCACCTCATCATCACAAACGGTTTTCTTCTCTGCACAAACCGGTTCAGCCAATGTTGGTTGTTTAACCGGTTCAACTATAACCGATTCCTGTGTATCACAAACCACATTGAGATTAGGAACTTCTTCCATAGATTTCACCGATTCTTGCGTCTCGAAAACTACATCAACATCAGAACTTTCTACCTTCGTTTGAATCGTTGGTTCAGCTTCCATTGATTTCAACGATTCATCAACAGAAGCAACTTTCGTATTCGTAGCTTTCAAAAAATCATTAAACGCAAGCATCGAACGTGGTTCATCAGAAACCGTCTCACACTTCACCAACGTCTCCGCCGCCGGAGGTTGAAAAGCGACGGTGACAGATTTTGCTTCATCTTCAAATTCTTGAGGTTCATCCTTGACTTTGATGATCGAAGCTTTGCATGCATGAGACTCGTCGGAGTTAGGGTTTTGATTCGGCGGCGTTGCGAGAATGCGAGCGCCACCACCGGCACGGACGACGGTGAGAGGCTGAGCAACGAGAACGGGATTGCCGTTTCTAAAAACGACATTGTCGTTTTCCATTTTGCTGAAGAAATTAATGAAAAAGAAAAAAAAAAATAGAAAACTTTTGAGGAAGAGAAAGTGGAGAAAATGAAAGGGGTTTATATACGGTGAAAGAAGCGCGAGTTTTTTCAGTGAGAATGGCGCGAAATAGGTTTCATTTTTTACGCGCTAATTTTTTTGGTTTTGATGTTTCGGTAACTGTAATAATTAGTGGTATAAATTTCGTTTTGGTAATTAATGTAATTGTTTTGAAAATGGAATAGTTTTGATTATTTATACGAAATTACCGTGATTGATCGATGATGATTCTATAGAGAAACTCTCGTAATTTCTAGCGTCAAACAAAAAAATCATTTTGGTCTTTTATTGATAAGTAACGTCCTATTATTATTTTTTGTCAAAAAAAAGTCCTATTTCTTTCTCGTAATAATTTTTGTTGTTGTTTGTAAGCCAATTCCTTAAAAAAAAAAAATTGTTTTTAGACATTGAATATATCATACAATGTTCGTTAAACTCATGATGATTCTTTCTCGTATTAATTAATTAATTAAACATATTTTAAAGTTTTTTTAGGGAAACATATTCAAAAGTTAAATATTAAATCAAGTGATGAGATATTCAAAGAGTGTTGTGCTTGGTTGGACACAGGCTCCTTCCCTCCAGAATTGAGCATGATGAATATATCATTTATTCCGAAAGGCACTTCTCAGGCATCCATGAACGATTGGCGCCCTATAACCCTCTGCAATGTTCTGTACAAACTTGTTTCCAAGGTGCTAGCAAACAGACTCAAGTTGATTCTTCACAAGTGTATCTCTGATAACCAATCGGCCTTTGTCCCTGATCGTTCCATTCTTGATAACGCGATGGTGGCCATTGAAATTAAATACTTCATTTTATGAAGACTAAAACGAAAGGTAATGATAAGTTTGTTGCTCTTAAACTTGATATTAGCAAAGCTTATGATAGGATGGATTGAAATTATTTGAAGGAGGTAATGATTAAAATGGGATTTAATCAAAAGTGGATTCAGTGGATGGTTATGTGTATCGAATCTGTTGATTATAGTGTTCTTGTTAATGGGGAACATGTTGGACCGGTTATTCCCGGACGAGGGCTTCGACAAGGGGATTTGCTTTCACCGTATCTGTTTATAACATGTGCGGAAGGCCTATCTTCTTTAATCAGAAATGCAGAGGAGAGTGGCACTATCTCTGGCACAAGTATCTGTCGTGGGGCTCCTTCAGTCTCTCACCTTCTGTTTGCAGACGACTGCTTCCTCTTCTTCAAGGCGGAGGAGAGTCAGGCTCATGTTATGAAAAATATTCTTAATGTTTATGAGGCGGCATCTGGCCAAGCTATTAGTTTGCCGAAGTCTGAGATTTTCTATAGTAGGAACGTGACAGATGATCTGAAGAATAACATCACCAACATTTTGGCGGTCCGAGCTGTTTTGGGCACTGGGAAGTATTTAGGTATGCCATCCATGATCGGTCGAGACAGGACAGCCACATTTGCTTATATCAAGGATCGTGTGTGGCAAAGGATAAATTCTTGGAGTAGCAAGTGTCTTTCTAAAGCAGGTAGGGAAGTTATGATTAAGTCGGTTCTCCAAGCCATTCCTTCCTACGTCATGAGTCTCTTTCATTTACCAACTACGCTGATCACTACCATTGAAAGAATGATGAATTCGTTTTGGTGGGGTCATGGTCGTACTACGCACAGGGGTATAAATTGGTTGAGTTGGGAGAAGCTTTCGATGCACAAAAATCATGGTGGTCTTGGTTTCAAGGATATCTCTGCTTCTAATCTTTCGATGTTGGGAAAGCAAGGTTGGAAATTCCTTACAGACCCACAGTCTCTTGTTTCCCGCATTTTCAAGGCTCGGTATTTTCCGTCTAAATCCTATCTTATTGCCACCATCGGTCACAACCCGAGTTATGTGTGGCGTAGTATTTTACGTACCCGCTTTATTGTGTGTGGTGGAGCGAGATGGAGTATTGGTTCTGGTACAACAATTCCAATTCTTGATGCACCACGGCTGTCTAATGGTGAGAGTATTGACGGTAATATAGCGGGAGGTTACCATGTACGTGATTTTAAAGTTCATAATTTAATGTCTGAGTATGGTAAGGTTTGGAATGCACCTCTTATTAGGAAGGTGTTTAGTAATGACATTGCTGAAGCCATTTTGAACACGCCCTTGTTTGAACAAGTTCAGAATGATCGCCTTATTTGGAAAGCGGAGAGGAACGGTTGTTATACGGTGCGTAGAGCTTATCGTCTTTGTGTTGAGGAATTAGTTGATGTTTCCCACCTTCTCCGTCCGGGTAATTGGCGAGACATTTGGCGTCTCAAGATTCCACCAAAAGTCAAGCATTTGGTTTGGCGTATGTGTAGGGGATGTTTGACCACAGGAGTTCGATTGCAAGACAAGGGGGTGTCGTGTCCGACGAATTGTGCAAGCTGTAATTACAATTATGACGATCTCAATCACCTTTTGTTCGAGTGTCCGCTTGCTATTCAGGTTTGGAATTCAGCTGGAATTTGGCAGGATGTCCAAAGCGCTGCCATGAATTCGGATTCTGCTGTTAACACAATTTTCTATTTGCTTCAAAATTCACCTATGAATATTCAACAGCGTTTTGCCGCTATTTGTTGGAGTTTGTGGAAGCATCGAAACCTTAAAATTTGGGTAAATATAACGGAGAATAGCTCAGAGGTTGTTGACAGAGCTAGACATTTACTGGATGATTGGCATGAAGCAAATTTGCCGCGGACAGATGTGTCAGTGCAGGCGGGCATTCAGCAGATGCATTCTGCCGTGTCTGTGCAGCAGTCTATACAACTGCAACAAACTCAAACCAGACATGTGCAGCAGCTGGTACAGCTGCAACATTCTCAAACTGGACCTGTGCAGCAGTCTCTGCAGCCGCAACAGTCCCAACCTGATCCGGTGCAGCAGTCTGTACAGCTGCAACAGACTCAAATCAGACCTGTGCAGCAGCTGGTACAGCTGCAACATTCTCAAACCGGACCTGTGCAGCAGTCCCTACAGCCACAACAATCCCAATTTGATCCGGTGCAGCAGCCTGTACAGCTGCAACATCCTCAAACCAGGCCTGCTATCCCGCATTGGCAGCCACCTAGTACCGGAAGGTTTAAGTGCAATGTAGACGCACCTTTCTCAGACCAATTTCAGCGAACAGGTATTGGCATTTGTGTTCGGGATAAGTCGGGGACTTTTGTGTTAGCAAAGGTGCAGCAGTTTGGTCACATTTATCCAGTAGCAATAGGTGAAGCCTTGGGACTCTATCATGCTCTCCAATGGATGACAGATATGCAATTTGATAATATCGACTTCGAGCTTGATTCCAAGATCATGAGAGATGCGTTCCATTCCCGTAAGACGGATGTCACAGATTTTGGAAGTATCATTGGAGCGTGTCGGGAGTTGTTCTCCACTTCTTTCACAAACTCAAGGGTTGAGTTTACTCGGCGACAAGCGAATGCGGCGGCCACTTCTTTAACTAGTCCCAATATTTATTATGATATCCCACATTGTATTGAATCTATTATTATTAATGAAATGCTATAAGCATCTTTTATTAAAAAAAATCAAGTTACTTAATGAGATTAATTTTTATAAGCACCGATGGTGTAACTTTTTACACATTTATTCAATCAAATCATGTCAAATAGATATTTATAACGATGTTATGAGAATTAACCTAAAAAAGCAATAACATGTATTTTTTTTATTGAAAATGCTAAAATGTATTAATAACGCAACCGACCTCAAGGTGAGAACGGTACACAGAACCAAACATATACACGCACATCACAGGAAAAAAAATTAAAACACGTCGCCTAAAGTCAAACAACAACCCCAATTGTAGACTTTAAAAAACACTTAAACCCATCAATAGGATAACAACAAAAGTCCTAGAACAACAGTGCATCCAAGAGACACAGAACTGCTGCAGCCGAGAGACCCAACCAAACCAGAGAATCAGCTCCCAAAAACAACCAGCGCAAACTGTTCGCCCACCTACACACCGAAAGTAGAACATCAACAGAGTAATAAAACACTACAACAACTCCTCACCTCCAATACTACCACAAGTATTAGCAATCACAACCAATCAAGACTAGAAATGTAAGGAGATCTCAATCAACTATATGTTTATAGGGGATACAGAGACGGACCAACCAGAGCTCATATCTCAATGGAAACGACCGCGATAGGGGTGAACAACCGCGGCAGCAAAGACAACGGAAAGGGGACCCCAATAGGTTCACGAACCATGTTGGGGTTTACAGGTGATGCGGAGGATGAGGAATACCTCGTCGTATCACCTCTGACAGTGGCTACATCGTGTGAGATTTAGGAGAGGAGAGTGGAAACGATAATATTTAATTAGATACATGTATAAAAGAAAAATTATATTGTTGATTTGATGCATACAATTTAAATATATACTTGATGAGATTAATTTTTATGCGATGTACTTTATTTCATTAATTATATTTACCGTTGAACCCGCTGCTGGACAAATTTGTGTGGAGGCATTCATCTGATGGGACTCTTTCGATGAAGCATGCTTTTTGGTATCTCATGTCGACTTATGTTGAGTCTCCTTTGGCTTCTATTATCCGGAGGACTTCCATTCCACTGCCACATTCTTTTATTTTTTTGGAGAATAATTCACAGAAAAATGCCAACTGATGAGCAATTGTGTATGAGAGGTTGCACTATTGCGTCTATGTTACGTGATTTGCTAATGTTGAATCATCCGACTATCTATTTCTCACTTGTTCTTTTGTCACATCTCTTTGGTTATGGTTGGGTTCTTTATTGCGTTGTTCCATTGATACGACCTATGTGGCGACTCTTCTTTCTTGCACTCCTTTAAATTGCAGCTCTCGTATTTGTGATATCTTCATCTTTATAATCATCCATACTCTTCATGCTATTTGGATCTCCAGGAATGGTATAAGATGCAATAATTCTAAATCTTTTATTCATGGTACCAAGACTCGAATTATTAATGATGTAGCCTTGACTCGTAACAACTCTCAACGTTACTGTTTGCCTTCCATCTTAACCCTAGGAATCGTTGTTTCAAGGACATCCTTCCTGTTTGTTAGCAGTCACCTATGTCAACCTGGACAAAAGCTAATATTGATGGCTTTGTCTTGGGTTCTCATGCCTCGGCTACAGGTATTTTCCATGATCACATGGGACCTTTACTTGGCTGTTTTGCTAGTAACTTGGGTAATCACTTTGCTTTGGTGGCAGAATTACTTGGCTTTATTATTGTGATGAAACATTCTTTGATTCATGGTTGGACTAATTTATGGATTGAGGGAGACTCTACCAGTGCATTGTTGGTATTCAAGAATTTTGATTTAGTTCATTGGTGTTTTCGTAACATATGGCCTAATTGTTTAACGGTCAAATACATTTTTTAGTCTTTTAAGTTTTTCAAAAATCTCGGGTTAGTCCTTTAAATTTTTAAGTCGAAAATAGATCTTCTAAGTTGTTAATTTATTACACGTTACCCTTATGGTAAGTCTCAATTAAAAAATGCCGATGTGGGAGTCAAGTGACAGTTTTTATGTTGATTGGCAAGTCCAAATCGGATGAAAGAACCACCAAATCCACTATCACCACATCAAACAACCACCGAATCATTGAACTTTAATCCTCGATGTCCTAAATTATCATATGATATTCCATCATCACAAATCAAGCGACATGGACCCCTCACATTGGGAAAGAGAGGTGTCTAACAACTCTTGTACATAGAGATAGAGGCGATATGCACTCCTAACAAAATATTCTCCTTCAACACGCCAAACACATTTATCTTCAAGGATTGAATTATATGGAGGAGCATTAACAATTTTATAAATACATCCTGTTAAAAAAATTGAGGCAATATGAGGAGCATTTCAAATCTTGTTATCTAAATGCATGAGGTCAAACACATAAATGTTGGTATAAACCTGGATTTAACCTATCACGACTTGGGCATTTGTTAAGTTTCATAGAAAAATTGCCTCTTTGAATTACTCAATAGTAAATGGGGTTGTGAGCATATCATCATCATCTTAATAAGTCGATACATAAGTCTGAATGGTATTAATAATATGCTCAATGACACCAGGTTGCTCCAGGAAGAGCTCGACAAAATTGGCATGGGCCACATTGCATTACTCGTCATTATAAGTTACCAAGTTTAGGAGTCCATCAAGGAGGTGATTTTGTTTACCTTTCGATTAGAAGAGTCAAATGTATGGAGAAACTTAAAATTAAGATCTTTAACACGCAGCCAATGAGTTTTTGTACGTTGTCGTCAAAATGAACCTCCTACGAGTAATTGAGATAAACGACTTCACAATACATTGAGAGATTTGACATTGTTCGCATCCATTTGACTACGAATTCTGTCAAATTTCTGCCTCCATTTATCAATTTCTTGTTTGAGATGATTTGTATATGTTTTTGAACACCCTCGTCTTATAAGCTAGTTTTGAATAGCGAGATTTGTGCTCATTTAACACACCCAACATATTATCAGGTCTAAAACGATGAATAAAATATAAAGACTAATATAAAATAATTTAAATTACAAAAATAAACTATTTTTGTTTATGGTAAGGATATATGAAATAGAGATTGAAGGCGAAATTTGTTCATTTTCCTTGCAATTACCATGGCTGGTGGCTTAGTCCGCTTGCAATGTTAGGCATTGGCTAGTTATTATTCTTTTTGTTGCTTTTTGTAGTTTGTTGTCCAATTTCCATCTTGTAAATATTGTTTGAGACTCTTTTGTTCTTCCTTTGCACACCTTCTGTTAGGAAGGACATTTTAATTTGATAATATATTCTATTTTAGCCTCTTAAAAAAAAAAAAAAAAAATAATAGAGGACTATTATTTTATCACACAGAAGAAGAAACAACAATGATATTTGCACATCCATCATTTCAAAACATTCATCAACACTTTATCTCTTTCTCCTTCTAACTACACCATCAATTTATTACATATATCATATCACTATTTTTATTTTGTTTCTATCCTGGTGTGAGATAACATTTGGATGTATAAAGAACATTTTCCAAGAAGAAAAAAGCCATGTGATCTTCAATATCATTTAAATAAAGAAATATAAAAGAACAAACTTCATCTTCTGTTCCCAAGCATAATGGAATCCGCAACCCGAAAAAAGTTGCTAGTTTCTGATAAAAATAAGGCAAATTGAACAATTAAACTAAAGCAACTGAAGCATGATAAAGTTGTTTGAACTTGGTTATATAGTTCAATCCAAATCCTTGATAAAAAGACAAAAATTAATGAGGGAAATTTACTGAGGGAAAACATGAAATTCCTCTTTAATTCCGTTACTAAATTATGCGACCAAAGAATTTGTGAGGAATTTTATTTTTTGCATCACTAATTTCCCTCCCTAATATTGCTTTTCCTAGCAGTATATCTACTAACAAAAGCGCCAAATTATCTTTTCAAGCCTCATTGTTTTCCTTATTCTTTCTCAAGAAATTTGTCTAGTTAAAGTTCCACAATTTGAGCCATTGTATACCGAAAGTATAAGGTCACATAGTCACTGTCACTTGCATAGTGCTAGTCAAATCCGGAAATGCAGCAGAGGAGAAGTATCATTTGTGCATTTTGTTGTGTACTGGACTGCTAATTCTGAAATTGAAGTTTCTCTATATTTTGCAGAATTTTCTTCAGATAATAGTTCTTTGATTGGACCATAAGTCCTTGTAGATGGATGATGAAGCATGCTAAAAAAGCATGCAATAGAGACTCTTGGATTTGCAAGATTTGCTAACACTCTGTGCTGAGCACTCTTGAATTTGTCATTTGAGATAAGCTGAGGTTAAAAAAAATTCTAAATTAAGATGAAGGAAAACCAAAGCGAGTCAAGAATATTGTAAATTAGCCACATAGGTCAAGCATATTATATGTTCTTGTAAATGGATCTGCATCAGCTACACTGTGTAGCTGATTCAGAGCCATTTGATTTGAATGTAGCGTTGGATCGATGCTGATCCAACGACTCCGCTTCGCTGAAAAAGATTCAATCTTTAAAATGTACATAAAATATGATCAATATGAACAAATAGTCCTCGCCATTTGTAGAAAACGAAAGACAAAAACATGCCTGCAATAAATCGCCAATGTTAACAACTAGAGCCTTGGGTAGAGGAGGTACATCGATCCAAATGTCATTATGAAGAACTTGAAGGCCACCTATATGATCTTGTAGAAGCACCGTGATGAAATCAAGATCAGCATGTTTTCCGGTTCCCATAGTTAATTCTGGTTCAGGACAGGTTGGATAGTAATGAGCAAAAGCAAATAAGCCCTCAGCACAACCAATATCTATTAAATAGGTTGGGTTCAAACCAAGAGCTTCTGATAGCAACTCAAGTAACATAGTCCCTAGTTTCATTATCTGGTTCATGTATTCCACCAGAATGTCTCTACAAACAAATGAAATTAGCAAGTATTCCACATAGGGTAGGATAACAAGTATAACAGTGTGCATTTTTCTACCACCATTTGATATTTAAATTAAAAATCTTTAAATTGCAAATCAAGCATTTTTTCTCATAGAAATCAAATTCAAAATCGGAGTTTGGTTAACAAATTTGGAAACCATGGATAATTATCTACAAATATGAATCCATTAATGTAATAGTATATACTATAGATAACTACTAATTGTAGCAACGTGACCAAGTATTGAACATGCTCATAGATAAATTAAGGATTCATTTTTTGTGAAGACGAAATTTATTCTAGAAATGTGCAATTGATTTTGATATGTTTGAATATTCTCAAGTATACATTATTTTACATTCAAAATTGATTCTAACTTTAAGTCAAATTTTGTGCATGTTTAATAGGTATTGAGAATGTCAAAATCAAAATGTTATCGTTATTTTGCTCGTGGTCTAAACATGCACAAAGTGATTTTGAGCCTTGAATTTGTTTTTTGAGCTTTGAAATTGTTGTTCAACTTTTAGTCAGAATCGATTATACAAAATCAACCAATTCAAAATAAATTTTTGGCACTGCACAATCAAACACATAAAACACTTTCAGCTGAAAATTACCTGCATACAACTGGGAGATCTTCTGGTTTAGGGGGATTAGGAGACATGTTGTAGAGGAAAGAATCTTTCCAATTAGTTGAAGCTTGAGAGGTATATAGAGCAAAATTACTATTATACATAAAGGGCTTTTGTTCACGAGTATAAAATTCCTTCTTGACCTCACTATTTTGCTCAAAAAATCTTACCACCCCATCTTTCATTTCCTTCAAAATACTCAATGGGATGCCATGATTCACAATCTGAAAAAATCCCATTGTTTCTGATGCATTTCTAACACTTTCAATAACCCTTTTTCGTGCACATGGATCTTCATCAATGTTAGCAAGATCTATCACAGGAATAGTATAATATTTTGATGCGTCCCTCGACTCTGACGCCTTCTTGATTTTATCAGATGGATGATAGAATATACGAGGGATTTTGGTAATCCCTGCATCAACAAGTCCTTTAACACCAATTTTTGTTTCATCAAAAGCTTTGAGTTCTTTTACTCTTTCAGAATCTGCCATGCCTTTCTCTTACTTTTCACTTGTAGTACTAGTGACCCTATGATTTCCTTTTTAATTGGAATAGCCTTTGGAATTTGGACTTACCTGCACAGAATATTTTCTGAATTAGGAAAAAAAACAAATATTTTTCAACTTGATCAATAATGCCACAGAAATATGTTTTGAATCCTTAGTTCTTCTATCAACTTGTTCAAATTTTGTCGGCTATTTTAATAATATTTTTGACACATGGATGAAGCTATACGACAAATGGAAGTGAAAGAAACACAACAAGCAAAGATGCTTTGTACTACTCTTTTGAGAAATTTTTTTGACCCTTTTTATAAAACTCTTTTATTATTTCCAACTACATTAATTATTTATTTACATGCATGCTCCTATTTATTATACATCTTTTTCTTCAATTAGCAATAAATAGCATATGAAAAATATAAACTAACTCCCTCTCTTAAGGATAAAATTGTAAAAACAATAGTGATTACAAACAACTTTAATACAAATATTCATTTTCTTAATTCCCGTGATTTTAGCAAAAGGGTCATATAATTAAGGACGGATGTAGTATATATTAAGCAAGATGCTTTACAATATAAATTCTTAAATAATAAGTTAATTAATTTATACGTACATGTACACAATACAAAGTTTTTTTTAACGACAAAATACAAAGTTTTTTTTAAGGACAAAATACAAAGTTTTACATGCCATTAATCAAATCTCATAATCTGAGTATATATATAATGTTCTTTTGAGCGAAGACGTATTGCAGTCCTTAGTTTGGTTATGGAGTTTTGTCCTGGCGGTGATTTGTATGCTGATACGACCTCGTTAAATGAAGAATTTTGTGATTAAGTAGAGTTACACTTGACTACATTTAGTTATTTCTGGTTCTTAATTTTATGGTTCAGTTTATTTCCCTTCTTAAATTTACGATTCGGTTATTGCTCTTTCTTTAGATTATGCAAGTTATTATGCCAAGATTGACTATATATGATGTATCAAGGTACCAATTCTAATATGATGAATAATAATAAGGTTTCACTTTCTTCCCTAATTTCTCATCTATTTTCCCTCTAGGAGTTTACACTCACTCGAAGAGTTCGCTTTCTTCATCTCTTTTCTCTCCAGGAGTTGCACACACTCGAGGAGTGCCATTTTCTTCACTCTGAATAATTAGAGTGTATTATTGGTGCTTTCATAGCACCAAATGATACGACCCAATTCGAGTAGGGACCACACTCCAGAAATTAGGGAAGAAACTGAAACCTTGTTATTATTCATCATATTAGAATTGATACCCTATTACATCATGTATAGTCAATCTTAGCATAACAATTTGCATAATCTAAAGAAACAAAAATAACTGAATCGTAGATTAGAAACTTGAAATAACTAAGTGTACTCAAGTGTAACTCTATTTGATCACAAAATTCTTCATTTCGCCAACGCTAGCCTGAGAAGCGCTTTTCATTATCATCCTCTAGGTAAGTTCATGTTTTTTCCTTTTTCTTAAGGTTATTAGTCCTTGTTCCATGTTTTTTTTTGAACTCAAACCTTATACATGTTCATTCTTCATATATGAGAGATTAATATTATAATCATGTTTGGATAAATAGTTTAATTAAAGTCTTCAAATTATAATCACTTAAGTGCTTATATTAATTATTTATGTAGTAAAAAGATAAAATAAAGTAATTTTTTTCTTCATATAATTTATCAACTGTTTTTCATATAGTATGTATATTAGAGAGCGTAGGAAAATAAAATAAAAACAATTTATGTCTTGTCATAAGGACCGTCAAATAGTTTTCTATGTTGTTTTCAAATGAGTGTTAGGGTCCGTTTGATTCAACGGAAAGGAGGGAAGGGGGAGGGATTTTAATGGAGGGGAGGGAAAGGAGGGGAGGGAAAGGGAGATATTTTAGTTAAAAATGTGTTTGGTTTACAATGTGATGGGAGAGATTTTAAAATTAATTTATTATTTTATCCTTAAACTTAATTAAATATACGAAAATGCTTGTTTTTAAGATTTTATAGACGGACAAAATATAACACCCTTGAACTCCACAAGCAATATTTAATGCAAATAAATTATTTAATCAAAGAGTTCAAGATGTTACGCAATCATTTTTTCAAAACATGCATAATACGGTTTTCATAAAACTCGCAGCGGAATAAAAACAGCATCCCAAATATCTCAAATACATCTAGAATCTCAAAATCAAGTCTCAAATCTCAGAAAATACATCAATAATAAAGTCTCAACGAAATTTCAAAGATAAATAAGCATGGAATCCCAACAATTCTAATAAGAGCCTAAACTAGACTTCATGCAAAAGGAAAACGAGGGATGTGCCATGCAAGCCTCGGGTACTCGCGTCACTGCAAATGTCCTCAAGCCTACATGTACTGCACCATTTTTACAAATGTAGAGGCGGTCAACCAAACAAACACATGGGGGTTAGATAATATTCACATAAAAAGATATAAGCACAAAAATAACATTCTAGGATTCAAGTATCACATATATACATGCTTAATATTCCTAGAAGACTAACATTATATGAATATTATCTTCAATTCAATCAAGGCTTATTAAAGAATATTTTATTTTTCAAGACAAGTAACATTCCCTAATCATATCATTATCAAGAGTTCATACATGGCACATCATCACAACTTTTGCAAAAGGCTGAAGTTTTTGTTTTTTAAATAATAGCTTAAGTTTTTTCATTTTAGCAAATATAGCTCAAGTTTATAATAGAGATAGATGGATATATAATTACTCATGAGCTTAACTCAGTTGGTAGGGACTGGACCGTCAATCTATCCTTATTAGTGTTTTTATATATAATATTTAAATTTATTTTATTTAGATCTAATATGTTTTTATTTCCTTTTAGAGCTATTTTACTTCAATTGCAAGTTATTTTATTTCAGAAACAAATATTTGAAAAGATTGAGTCTTGGAGCAAAAGAAAGGAGAATTAGAGCTGATTCATGCCAAAAATATGAAGATCTTATACAAAAATATCTTGTGCATAGAATTTGAAGATCTTGTACCAAAATATAGCATAGGCGCGCCCCTTTTTGTCCTTTTGCTGCTTTTGCTTCTTCGACAAGCTGCCTATTTTAGTATTTCTGACCTAGAGCCCATGGTTTCTTGTGCAACACTTTAGTGATTTAATTCTTGGGGCTCAAGTCAATGTTAGACTATAAATAGAGCAGTCATCTAGTTAGTAAAATCATCTTTTGTTCTTGGAATTCAATAGTGATAATTGTTTTCTTTAATAAAAGTTCTTCTTTTATTTTATTTATGTTTTTCTTCTTCTTCTCTTCTATGTCTATGATGAACATGAGTGAGTAGACTCTTCATGTCTTGGGATTGTTGGATGAGTCTAATGACTTAATCCTAATCAAACCAAGCTTCGAACCCTAATTTTATATAAATCTACTTTCTAATCTAATATCACCATTTTTATAATGAATTAACAAGTATCAAACTCATAAAGCGACAACGGAAGGTTAGTACTTGTTAATTCATCATCACAAATATCAAAGCGAATCATCGAAAGAAGAAGTTTTGATATTGGAACAAGTGAAATTAGACAAGGATTGCGAAACATGAGAATAGTCTCGCAAACCTTGAGACAAATAAAGTTTCGTTCTTCAAGGATTCTAATAGCAATCAACCATGAAAATAGGCGTGGTTGCTAGAGGAACACACTCACTGAAACCGAAAGGAGATGTGATAGGCTTAAGAGAAACTTCTCTTTAGAAAGTAGGTCCAATATAAAGTTCTAGGTTTAGGGTTTGGTTTGTGAAGGGTTTGTCATCAAGATGAACCAATAATCACAAGGCGCTTTTATTATTATTGTTTTTAAACCGTTAAAATCACAACTTTGCAACTGAAACTCTTTTCTAATCACCAATAAAACTTAATTGAATTGAACAACTCCCTGTTGGAACGATACTCTCTTTTACTACTTCGGTAAACCATGCACTTGCGAATTTACTACATCAAGGGTACATATTCCCTCCAGAGGGGCTCAGGCGTCCTCTCGAAGGGCTCCTGAATCCCTAGGTGCGTCCCCCTAAGGGCGCCGTCTTGATAATCTTCTAGAAACATCTAGAATGATCTAGAGTGACTTAGGGCCCAAGCTACTTGGGGCTTAAGTCACCGAAATACAAGCCCACAAAGGGCTATAAATACCCCTCTTGAAAGCATTCTCAAGGATCTGAAAAACTGTCTAAACCCTAGATTCTATTATTGTACTTTTGCAAGTAGAGTTGGTGCCGTCTGTGGGGGAACAGGTAAAATTAACCCGTACCACACCTTTTCAATCCCTCCAAACTCTTCACAGCCTTGCGGTGATTCACCTGGCTTGTCCTCTTCGCCAATGAGACGAAGGAATACGGCAAAGGCGAAAGCACATTATCAGATCGCCGATCGGTGGCCGAAACGGTCGTGATATCATGTCGAAGTCATGTTGTACATTTCTAAACTCTATCATCCATTAATACCTTTATTGAAGTCCTAATATTTAATAATCATTCCATCATGTTCGGTTGTGAACGGCACCGCATGTTTGGATTTAATTGACCTAGGTTTATATTCTCTCTAAAACGATTATCGACCTAATTGTAAGCTTTTTTGATGCATAGGAAAACTTTTGTTTTTCTGCATTGGTTTTTTATTGGATAACTTTAATGGTTTTGCTTTAGTTTGGTGTACGGTCATGTAGTCTTTGTTGTTTCTAATAGCAATCATTCTTTTTATTGACTAATAACCCTATGCACCAGGAGAATGAAACAATAGATGATAGTGGTCTCTTATCATGTTTTTATCTTTTTTGCATCTATATTTATCGTCATGCTTTGATGGTTATCCTTTTGACTTTGAGTTGTAACTATGGTTTGATGTTATACAAAAGACCATTAGTTATTGTTATAAGCATAGCTAAACTTTGTTGAAGTACCGTAAGTTAGACTTTGCATAGCAAAAGTTAGAATAGTTAAATATCTGGATTTATGATTTTGGTCGCCTATGTGTGTTTGTTTTATGAATTTGTTGTTCCTGTTTTTACTCAGATTATAGTTAATCTTAAAATCTAATCACGCCACTGTTTTGGCCATCTCATAATCATGTATTATATCGTTCAATTATTCACAAGTTTTGCCTCATTATTTTTGCTCCGTCAAATGTTTTCACGATTTTCAGAGTCGAGAGGTACATCACTCAGAGAGAAAATTAACAATCAGGTTTTATCTTTCCGAAAGAGACAATTGTATATTGAGCTGACTTGCTATAACTCTTCGATAACCTATTATTTTAGCAACAATATTCTGTATTTACTCTGAAGGACGATTAAATAAGATATAGGATAATGGGCGTGTTAATTAGTTCCAATTTCTTAATATGAGAGAGAAGAGCACAACAAATAAGAAAAGGGTTTTGCTAGAAGCCACCCATGAAGATTGTTTTTAGCAATCCACAAGTGTGATTTCCACCTTTTAGTTATAACTTTGTTAAAAGACACCTTCATAAAAATTAGTTGGTGTCTTTTAGCAAATGCTCATAAAATAACTTGCTAAAAGACACATTCATAAAAGGTGTCTTCTAGCAAAACTCATAAGAAAAATAGGTAGAAGAAATAGGGCGAGTATTTTCACTTTTTGGATTTGAAGAATTATTATTTGTTTGCTCAATATATTTCCACTTTTGGATTTGAAGAATTATTTTTTTATTTGAAGAAAATTTATTGCCGAATATATTTTGAGAAAATATGCTGTTTGATTTGAAGAAAATTTATTGTCGAATATATTTTGAGAAAATATATTGTTTGATTTGAAGAAAATTTATTACCGAATATATACTGTTTGATTTGAAGAAAATTTACTGCCGGATATATTTTGAGAAAATTAACTGTTTGATTTGAAGAAAAATTATTGCCGAATATGTTTTGAGAAAATATACTGTTTGATTTGAAGAAAATTTATTGCCGGATATATTTTTAGAAAATATACTGTTGGATTTGAAGAAAATAAAAAAAGAGTGATGAGTAAAACCAAGTTAATAAAAGAAAGACTACTATAGGGACCCCGTGGCAGAAGTAAAGTGTAGTATTGTTAAAAGGTCACATATGATGGATTTTGGCGAGGAAAGTCTTGGTATTTAAGAGATCCAAGTGATCCACCTCTCTTTCCTGGGAACCCCTTTTCATGTACCATTTACTTTGCGAACTGAACTAACTGTTTAGCAAAAACATACATAATGGATTATAGCGCCAAACCCACATAGAAGGATAAAAAAGTAGTAGGAAGACTTAGTTTCAATCTAATAGAAGAAAGAAAAGGATTAAAAGCATAAGACAATCAAGTAAGAAAGTTATTTCAAATCTAGTAAGAGAATGAAAAGAATAGGAAGGGGAGTAGAAATGGTTAGTTAATAAGAAAAGACAACAAGTAATTAATTCTCATTAAATAGAATTGACTATGATTAAGACTCCTTTATTTTGAAAGTTCGGATTTAACGTTATATTTTAAATAAATAAAGTTTGGGAGGCAAACAAGCCCGCCTAGGGCGAGGTTAAACAAAAGGAAGAACTCACCAAACAACACACCAAAATGAAATGTAGAAGCAACGGTCCCTCCATTAAGAGCTTAAAGATGAAAAATGGAGTTTTTCTAACCTTTCTCGACCGTTTAGATTTGTTTTGCAGGTTTTTAATGAGGCACCCTACTTTCTTAGAACTTTCCTTCTTCTACTGTTCTACTTTGTTCAGATATAACTACTACGAAATCTACAAAGAATTCTACATTCAAAGGGAGCCTAAAACGTCAATCCTTAAAGAGGTCTTTGAACGTCGTCATTCCGTCAACCCTTAAAAGGACTTTGAACTTCAACATTCCGTTAACCCTATGAGGCTCTGAAGGAAAGAGTCAACCCTACGTGGCCCTGAACGCCCTGTCAACCCTACAAGGCTCCAAAAGTTTTAAACGTCAACCCTGTGAGTCTCTGAACGAAAATGTCAACCCTACGTGGCCCTGAACACCCCGTTAACCCTACGAGGCCCTGAACAATTTTAAACGTCAAACCTATGAGGCTTTGAACGAAAGCGTCAACCTACGTGGCCCTGAAATCCCTCTCAACCATATGAGGCTCTGAACGAAAGCGTCAAACCAACGTGGCCTTTAAAAACCTATAAACTCTACGAGGCTCTGAACAGTTTTAAACGTCAACCTTATGATGCCCTGAACGAAAGCGTCAACCCTACGCGACCCTGAACTCCCTGTCAACCCTATGAGGCTCTGAACGAAAGCGTCAAACCTACGTGGCCCTTAACAACCTATAAACCCTACGAGGCTCTGAACAGTTTTAAACGTCAACCCTATGATGCCCTGAACGAAAGCGTCAACCCTACACGGCCCTGAATGCCCTGTCAACCCTACAAGGCCTTGAACAGTTTTAAACGTCAACCATATGCGGAACTGAACGTACTTTCAACCCTTCGAGGCCCTAAACATCTATCTATGTCAACCTTAAATAGGCTCTGAACAAAACGAGCAACTTACAAAAATTCTACACACCATGTTCGTCTACAAACATACAACCGTAAAAAGTTCAACTCGTCAACATATTCTCCACAACGCCATAAAACGTCAAAAATTATCAAAAGATAATCGCCAACAATCGCCAGAAAATGACTGAAACTATAGTCAGAAAAACAACCATATTTCCTCAGCAAAAAAAGCAAGCATCACTTAAATAAACGCACCACGAAGCTAAATAAAGGACAGATTTCGAAGGAGACAATAAATAACTAGAAACAACAGTGTGATCGTCCAAAGGAAACAGAAGCAATCGACAAATCGAAGCAAAATAGAGCGCAACACTACAAGGAACAAAAATAAAATTGCAGCACGAATAGGAGGCGAAGAAATACTAAAATACAAAGTATCAAGAAGGACTCGCATGCTTTAAGTTACATCCAAAATAAAAATCACAAGTACATAGGACGCCATGTACAACTCGCCCCGATAAATTACATCAACAATGAAGTTGTAGAGTACTATAGCGCCAAAAAGGGCTCACCCAAGTTGCAAAGTACTATGTCGCCAAAAAGGGCATGCCCATACCATACACCCATGAACTCACCGAAGAACATGCAAATGCAAATATCGCCCATTTTCCAATATCGAAAGAGAAACTTTATAATTAATCACTTCGCCTTGTCCCAAGACTCGTGCTTGGGGGGTTGTGGACTAACGACTATAAAAATCACTTCACCTTGTCCTAAGACTGCTGCTTGGGGGGCTGTGGATCGTCATTATACTCTTAAGTGCTTAAACTCCCTCAAGAAAGACTCTAGAACGCCTGGGCGTGCCCTTCAAAGGCGTCGCCTACACAGTTATGCTTATTTATCACTTTGCCTTGTCCCAAGACTCGTGCTTGGGGGGCTGTGCACCGTTAATCTATCCTTGTGCTTGGGGGGTTGTGCATTGTCAATCTATCCTTAAAGGCACATATGCCCTCCAGAAGGGCTCGGACGCCCTCTCGAATGGCTTCTGAAGCCCTAGGCGCGTCCCCCTAAGGGCACCGTCTTGATAAGCTTCTAGAAACATCTAAAATACTCTAGAGTGACTTAGGGCCCAAGCTGTTTGGGGCTTAAGTCACTGAAATACAAGCCCGCGAAGGGCTATAAATACCCGTCTTAAGTGGAGAATAAATAATGAATTAGGTATATATATAGTAATAATGAAGAGAGGATAACAGAGTTTCAATTGAACAAAAGGAACTGGAGGTCATTTATTTTCGGTCAAGTAGCCTAGTGGCTAGCTCACGCATTTTAAATATGGAGAAGTGGGGTGTCCGGAGTTCGAATCCCGACCCCTACATATAATATGCAATACCCAAACCAACTGAGTTAAGTTGACGGAAATGAACTGGAGGTCATCTAAATATTCTACATCATCACAACTTTCATACAAAAATATCTCAAGTTCAGAATTCAAAGATTATATATATATATATATATATATACCATTTAATCTGTCTCCCAATCCATGTCACAACAAAAATTATATGCTATTTATATTTAGCTTTTATATGTGTTTAGTCCCTGCAAATATGGGTCATTTAAAATTTCATTAGTTAAAATTTCGTCCCTCTCCCCACTTAATCACTGCCACGTCAGTAATTTGGTGACGTGGCTATGTTAATTGGCCAACCACATCAGTGACTCATCAAATAGGCATGTGAATGGATAAAAATACCCCTCCTCCTCTCATAATGAATCAAAAAGACAAAAATACCCTTCCTTCATCTTCTTCAAAAACCTGGTAACCCTCCTCTTCTCTTCTCTTCCTTCGCGACCTTCTTTCCTCTTCCTTCTCCTTTCTTTTTTTGCAGATCACATCCCAAAATCTAGCACTGTTATTTGTCCTCATCTTATTTGTCGTTCGTCCTCTTCCTCAAATCAAAACCCCATTGTTCTTCTTGGTTTGAATAATGTCTACGAACACCTCAACAAAAGACTCCTATGAAACCTACTTCAATGGTGGCTCGTTTATCTCGTTGCCCACATCTCGAGGGATGCTTCCACTATGCCGTTGTTTACCTCTGAAGCCGATGATTGTTTACATAGGAACGACTATGGAGAATCAAGGCAGCAGGTTTTGGAGATGTCACGAGATTGGAAAGTAAGTGTTATGAATTTATTGTTTTCATAGAAATGTAAACACAGTGAATAACATTTAAATTTTTTTTGGTCTGTAGAAAAAAAAACAAAACCTATAATGAGTGGATTTGGGATGATGACCTTGGTCCAGCTACCAGACCTATGGTACATTGCTATTCAGCTGTTTCAAACTCAAGGGAAGCAGAGTCTGCACCTGTGAGTGCACCTGTTATTCGTGAAGCTGAGTCTGCAAACAAACATTGTAACTATGGTGAAATTTGTTAAGAGAAGAAAGAGAAGTGGAAAATGAAGTTGTTGGATGAGAAGAAGAAGGTTGAATGGCTTAAGTGGATAATCATAGCTAGGTGGTTGTTCTTTGCTGTTTTCTTTGTTAAGATGTAATGTTATGTAGTTTCTAAGGTTGATGTTAATTGTGGTGTGTTATGGTGCAATGTAATGAAGTGTAGTATCTAAGATTAGGAAAATTGTGTTTGTGAAATGTACTTGGTTCCCTATTATGTAATGTGATGTTTATGAATGAAAACATGCCTTCTTAGTTTGTGTCAATGCTTGTCAGATGCTTGTAATGATATTGAATACATAAGTTATAAAACTCGAATTCTTAAAAAACATTTGTTCATCCATTACAAATGTTTTATACATAGTTTTACAAAAGTTGGACTTAGCCAAGCAAATCACAAAGTGTTGTCCATTCAATAAGTATTGTTACACAAGTTGGACTTAGCCAAGCAAATCACAAAATAAAACACACATCAATAAGTAGTCTTACACAAGTTGGACTTAGCCAAACACAAAATAAAAGTCAGGGGCAAACACATTACATAATAAGCACTAAATAGATTTGACATTCTACACACTTCTTAACAAGGTCAAGCAACTTCCACCTTCATCCCTTAATTTCCTTGGACTAGCTTCAACACCATCTTTCCCTGATCCAGTAGCATCTGCAACTTCTTCATCAACCTCAATTGGGTTATCCATGCCTTTCCCTGAACCATTTTTTATTGCATGACTTTTCTAGATTGTTATGTCACTCCTCCTAACAGGTTTAGGTTTCACTATTGGATCCACAATGGCTCTAACAATATCTATGGTCTTAACAAAAGATTTTCTTGGTGGCTTCTTGTGCATAGAAGATTTGTTCATGACAATAGATTTTGCATTGGTTGTTGGGTTCACTACTGTGATTACATTAGCAGAGGGCTTGATAATTATGTGTGCATTTTTTGATGTGTGCACCACAGTGTGGACATTTGTAGTTGGCTTCACAAATGTGTGTGCATTTTTTTATCTGTGCACCACAATTTTGACATAGCTGAGGGGTGAACTAAGGTGTGTGATATTTTAGCTGTGTGAACTGTAGCAGTTGGATTCATAGATGAAGACATAAAGGCCACTGGGTTGTTTTGAGTTTTCTTACTCTGTTTTAGAGGAATGAATTTTGATGTGCTCCCAACTTTTCTCTTTTTACTTGCACCTTGCACAGGTTCACTTATGTCTGGTGTACTGAGTATCCCATTCCCTGCTTGACTTTCAGTTGCTTCATCTCCATTCCCTAGCTGACTTTCACTTGCTCCATCTCCATTCCCTGCTTCAGGACCTTCATCTGCTCCATTCTCTGCTTCACTTTCACTTGCTCCATTGCCACCACTCCTTGCTTGTCTTGGTGGCTTTCTCTGCTTTCATTGATAATAAATTACACAAGTTAGCTTATTAAAAACTAACATAATCATGTTCAATATAAAATAGTTGGCAAACATATGGAATACCTTTCTTTTTTGCGCATATGGATTAACAATTAGACTTTTGCATCCTCTAGCATTATGTCCAAACTTATCACACCCTGTGTATCTGTAAGTAGTTCAAGATCTACTATTCTTACCCTGTGATGATGATGCTTCATCATGTTTTCTCCTTCTAAGCTTTTTTAGTCTCCTTGGTCCTTTCTTATAAGCAGGAGATAACATTTCTTCACACTCTACCTCTGGCCACATGTCTTTACCATTGATAACATTCACATTGTGTGTATAACACTTTTCATACATATCCCTACTATACCAATCAGAAACATAGTCCTTTGGGTCTTTTGATGTTTTAGATATTGTTGTAATGATATGTCTGCAAGGAATCCCCACAAACTCCCAAAAATTACACGAACAAGTTTGCTTTGCCAGATTAACAATAAAGGCTTGACTTCCTCCAACCATATGAACTTCAAATTCATCAACAACACCCCATATAGCAACCCAACCACCAGTCTTCTCAATTTCTCTATTTAATCTTTTCCTAGGCATATGCATTATCATATATGGCCAATTTTCAAGCTTAACTCTATTGGTTGACATCCTATTCATTAAATATGTTTTAATCCATTCAGCTATGGTAAGTATTGGTTTTTTTCTTGCAACTAATATAGTTGAATTAAAGGCTTCAAAGATATTGTTCATTAACACATCACATTTAGGATAATAAGAAAGAGCATGCTTACACCACATTTTAGTGTCCACTTCCATTAGCCACTCCTATGCACCCAAGTCAACCTTCTTTAGCTCATCTGTCGCGTCATGTTTTGGAGAACAAGGCTATTTGTTTAGCTTTTGCATCACTAATTTATTTCACGACTGAACTTTTAATTAATTTTCAAAAGAATGGAAAAAAGTTCAAACACCATTTTAAAAGATTAAGGGTTCGGGGGTTAGTTATATTTGGGGAAGGTGTTAGCACCCTAAATATCCATAGTATCCTATGGGAACCTCTTGATTTTATTTAATTAATTGTGTTATAACTTGCTTGCTTTTAAAAATGGAATTTAAAGTGATAAAAAGAAAAAAAAGGAGACCTTTTTATCTACATTTTTTATTGTTTGGAAGGACGAGTGTCATTTGCCTACGTACCCGTGAGGGATCAAAACCTCGTAGTTCGGGGTAGAAATTGACGTTTGATTTGTTGTGTGTTTTTTATTAGTTTTGAAAAATGTTTTAAAATGAAAAGTCAAATGGCAAAATAAGCTTGTTTGTATTTTTTGTTTAAGAGAAAATTACTTGAAGTAGAATTAAATCGATTAATGTTTGATTAAGAAAATAAAATAAAAAGTAACGAATCACTTGATTTTGAATCAAGGTTTATTGTAAAAAATATTTTTGTGAATTTTGTACTATGTGCATGTTTTTCTTGTTTTTAAATGATGGAACTAAAGTATAAACTAACGGAGCGGAAAAGTAAAGCGTAGGTACCTTATGATGGCGTTGGACCACCACGAGGACCTTTAACCTAAACTAAAAGCATAAAAATAAGGCATACAAGCACACACGCACACATGCATGATTTACATTAAACCTAATATACATTCTAAGGTCTACGAAAAAATAAATAAATGTGCGTAATAAATTTACATAAAACCTAAGTATACATTCTAAAGTCTACGGAAATAAATATGTGCAATAAAATTACATGAAAACCTAAATATACATTCTAATGATTTACAATGCACGACAATGGAATAAAAATGCAAAAGCAAACTAAAATAATGTAAAAATGCAGTAAGATAAAGTGTAATTAAAATAAAAATGCATGGAGAAAATGAATATGATAAAAAATAGAGAAGAAAAGGAATTAAAATGAATGAATGCAAGAAAGGGGGTGTAGCAGTGTTATGGGATATGTAGTAAGTAAAATAATGAATTGGGCTTAGCAAGAAAAGGGTGGGGCGCGCTACTGGGCCTTGAGAGGAAGAGTTGGGTTGGGCCGGTTTTGATGGCATATATATAGGTTGTGAACCCATTTTTCCTCATTTTTCTACACCATTCTCTCTCTTCACTCAAAAAAGAAAAAAAAAACTCTCTCTTCTCTCTCATGCTTTTTCTTTCTTCTCCGATTGGAGAATGGGTGGTGGAGAGAAGTCCGACGCGATGGCCGACAAGTTATCGCGGCGGCGCCACCGCGTCGGAGCTAAGATCTTTTTTTTTTTATTTTAAATTTTACTCTTTTCCTATGTATCTTACCCTCCTAATTCTGTTTCCACACTCAAAATTCCAAAAAAGGTTAGGTTTAAGCCTAAATCAAAACAAAGAACAACTTAAATGAGAGAAAGAAAACAACCTTTTGATTCGTGATTCTGCTCCTTTTTTCGACGGATCTGTTTGTGTGACGGCTGGATTTGAAATCGGCCTTCGTGACCTCGATGATACGTGATGCTATGTACTCTGGATTCGTTGGTGATTCTGATTGGTTACGGATTGGGTCTGGTAATGACAGATTATGTGTTGTGTTGAGTCAGCCTGTATGCGAGTAGCGGATTTTTGATGAGTTTATGGTTGTGTACGTCGTTGGTGATGTCGACTGGGCTTAGCTATGAATCTGTGGTTACTGGTTTTTCTTGGATTGATGGGGATGTGGTTTTTTGAATAGGGTTTTGTTGTGGATGCTTTTTTTTTTAATTGCAGGTTTTTGGAATGAAATTGTGCGATTAGTTTCTAGTTGGGAAGTTGTTTTGCGATTGTTTGCAGGTTTTTTGACGTGAAGGTTTTGTTTTGTAGATTTTTTCTTTGTCGTTTTCTCTCTGTTTTCGCAGGTATTTATAGTACCAGGAGTTGGCCTTAGGGCTTTGTTGATAACGCATAGAATCTGGTGGCTTAGGGAGGAAGATCAGCAGGCGTTTGTTGCAAATAGGCATGTGAATTTGTTCATCTGGATGAGGACTGCCTCAGAGGCGCGTGACAGGTTGTGTCATGGATTTGGACTGACTTCTTGGATATGGACAAAAATAAAACCAAAAAAAGAGGATAAAGACTAAAACAAATAATAAAAAGGATAAGGTATTTTAAAGTTTAATTAAAAAGAAAATAAAGATTTTTATAAACAAAATTAAAGTTAATCAAAAACTTAAATAAAAGATGGAATTAAGATAAAAAAATAAAGATAAAGAGAGAAGATGGCCCGACTCGGAACCAAAAATGAGGTATTTTAAACTACCTCCCTGCCCAATTTTTTACTGAAACATCATAGATTGATCAGGGTCACGCGACGCGTGTCAGTGGGTCGTTAGGTCAAAAATTGGGGTATGACATCATCCATCTCTGACTTCCACATTTGATAGTAAGTTGCTTTGACTGCACCCATCATCAAGTCTCTGATCAAAGCACCACCTCCAAATTTCTTTTTAAAATTTGCATAAAGATGCCTCAAACATAGTATGTGTTCAACTATGTCAAATCATTCCTCTAGAACTGATATGAGCCCCTATAAATAAGAAAGATTTATTAAGCTTTAAAAATAAAAAATTAAGGTAAGGGAAGGACCAGATCTAAAAAACACCTAACCTTTTGTTGATCAGAGATAAATACCCATATCTTATTAGTTCTGATATCTTCAAGCAGTAAGGTAAGGAACCACCTCCAAGAATCAGTTGTCTCTGTCTTTACAACTCAAAAAGCTAAAGGGAAGAATTGGTCATTTGCATCTCTTCCCATTACAACCAATAAAATTCCTCCATATTGGGTTTTCAGACGACACCATCTACTCCTATGAATGGCCTACAACTTGATAAAAATGCCTACTTGCACCCATCAAAGCAAAAATAAAATCTGTTAAACCTAGGTTGAACACTTAATGACATTCTCTAAACATTTATCTTACAGGTATTTCCAAGGGACACCCTCTGAAGCTCAACTGCATACCTCCACAGTAAGGTATATTGTTACCTTGCATCCCCATCTATGAGTTCCTTAGCCTTTTTTTTTTGCCATCCAAGCTATATAAAATGATACTCCAACTGACTGGTATGTTCTCAGGTATGTCATTATATCAGTTACCTTCATCTCATAAGTCCTCATCTTATCAAGGGCATATTTGGTAACAAAGGTTGCATCAACACTACAGTTCTCTAAAACCCTTGGACATGTGTGGTCCTCATACCATGTCTTTAATTTAAATGTATGGCTGTAACCCACCTTGCTGCAGTGGGCTGTAAAAAGACATTTTTTTTATCCTTGAACACTAGCCTACACCTTACTTTATTATTTTTTAAAATTTTGATATGTGTCCCATTTAATACACACCTCTCCCTTATAGCATCCTTAAACTCTTAAAGAGACTTAAAATTCATACCAACTTTGAACTCATAATCCTTGGTTAGCTGGCTCACCTTAAATACACCATAAACATGTGCTTTCTCATCACCAGACACATCAGGGTCATCAGAATCTAACTCTTCACTCTCATACTCCTTCTCCCAATCAGTATCATCCACATCACCTCTATTAACCACTTGCACGTTTTTAACTCTATCAGACTTTTCTAAACCATTGTCAATATTCAAACAATCACTCTCTACTTCTTTAAACCCATCTTCAACTTGATGAGTCAATAATTAGTCATTAATTAGTGTCTTTTATTTAATATTTAAGTTTATTTTAATTAGATTTAATATGTTTTTATTTCCTTCCAGAACTATTTTACTTCAATTGCAAGTTATTATATTTCAGGAACAAATATTCAACAGATTTAGTCTTGGAGCAAAAGAAAGGAGAATTGGAGCTGATTCGTGCCAAAAATATGAAGATCTCATACAAAAATTTGATACGCTTAAGAGAAACTTGTCTTTAGAAAGTAGGTCGAATATAAAGTTTAGGTTTAGGGTTTGTTTGTGAAGGGTTTGTTATTATGAAGAACCAATAATCCCAAGGCACCTCTTTATTATTATTGTTATTTTCTTTCAAAACAAAAAAAAAACCAAACCTTTTAACTTTTAAAATTTTCATTCTAATCATTGTTAAAAGTTAATTAAATTCAAAACTCCCTGTTGGAACGATACTCTATTTTTACTACTTCGGTAGAACCGTGCACTTGCGGTTTTACTCATCACAACTCTCAGTGCTCTCTCTTCTTCACTATCATCATGCCTATCATTATTACCCTCATCTTCACTGCTACTTAGACCACCAACATCCCCTTGTTCATTATCATTGCACACTAATACCCCCTTTTCTTTGTTAGTATTTACTAACTGAGAACTCTCACCCTTCTAAGTGTTAACTACCTGAGAACTCAAATCCACTTCATCACTAACAACAACATAATTAGGAATATCAACTAATCAACTACTTTCATCCACATTACGTTCAACAAAAATATTAACAGCAGAGTTTTTTTTAAGTGCATAATCTTTTATATCTTCAGCATCAGCATCAACCTTAATCACCCTAAAACTAACCTCTTCATCTAACATCCACCATAACCTATAGGGTTTTTTTAACTAGCAAATTAGTTTTCAATATTCCAGTTATCTCAAAGAAACTTCACCTTTCAGGATCTAACCCTTCAATCAATGTTTCGTTCCCCCCATTGTAACAAATAACCTAATCACTAACAAACCTACCCCCGTAATGAAATTTAACAACAATACCCATATCTGGAAAAAAAAAAACCCAATTTAGAAATAATGGAAAAACAACCAAGTTCATAAAAAAATGTTCATTTACTCCGGTAAACACAAACATTCACTAAAAAACAACAAGTAACATTCATATATTAAGGGAAATCTTGTGAACAACGCACCTGGATTTTGTTTCGAATCTCCAGAAGTTGCGTTCTTTATACCTGAGTTCTTCACTTCGATTCGATTCTCCGTGCTTGACCACTTCATTCGATTAGATTCGTATCAATGTTAACAAGATTGCAAGATGAATTTCGATTCTCGTTTTCTCTTTAGAACCCTAACCCTAAGTTTTCTCTCCTCAGTTTTGCAGAATTTCGTTTTTTCCCAAATGAAGAGAACATGGAAGGAAGGGTATTTTTGTCTTTTCGATTCGTTCTGAGAGGAGGAGGAGTATTTTTGTCCATTCTGATGCCTATTTGCTAATTCACTGATGTGGTTGGCCAATTAACAGAGTCACGTCACCAAATTACTGACGTGATAGTGATTAACTGGGAAGAGGACCGAAATTTTAACTGATTAAATTTTGCAGTGTCAAAATGCCAGGATTAACGAATTCAAGGACCAATTTTTAAATTATCCCTATTTGTGGGGACTAAACATATATAAAAACCTTTATTTTTATACAGTGTTGAATAATGAATAGTATGGTCAACTTTTTGTTAACACCCACCTTATATAAATATGATATTATTGAAATGGGAGCAGGTAAATTGATAATAATTAGTTTATTATTTTCTGCATACTTTTTTTTGGTGTAATTTTCTGCATACTTGTATGGAAGTAGATATTTCAATTATTTTATTTTATTTATTTTCTGCATCTGACGAGGACCGACGCACTATAATTCCACTAGCTAAATTAAACTATTTTTTCTGCGGACTTGAATTCTTTTTTTGGCTCTTCGTGGACTTCATCTTTTTGTTTTTTTGACGGAATTCTGCGGACATGATTGGGGAAGTAAATATTCGAATAATACCCCCTTCTCTTTCAAATTATAAATTACAAGTTATATTTCTATAAAAAAAATTACAAGTTGTTTTTTAAAAAACAATTATCATCATTTTACAATATCAAAGCAAAATTATTTTTCTTTTCTTATAACGTCTCTTATTATTTATTATTATTTTATTTCAATTATATTATATTATATTATATGTACTATTAATGAAAGAGGACTTGTCCTATGAGAACGGTTGAGTAGCAACGATGACATAGAATGCTCCAATAAATCGGTAATAGTCTCTGGTACGGTGGCGATGAATCTTTGCAGTGGAACAAATGGTGCCTGTGGGCACGCTAGCACTCCAACGTTCAAGTCAATAATGGAACTGAAAGAGAGTGTGTAAGAAGTGTTGTGAAAAATGATGTGTACATTGAGGATGAAGCAAGTACACCATTATATAGACGCACCTTGAGTATAACCGTCTCCGTGAGATGTGACGTATGATTAAGGCAGTTATATGACACATGCATTGTGATCCCAGCAAGGAGGCGTGCTCTTGTATGGCATAGTGCAGGCAAGCTGGCGTGCTCTTTTGAGTGCGTAGCCTTAAGGCGATGTACTTTAGGTCATGTGTAACTGTGCGAGTGGTCATGTGACCGATCCAGAACAAAAGATAATTTTATAAATAATTTATATATTTTTTTTTATAAAAATAAACTATATTTCTTTGTTTATGTAAATTGTCAAAATGATTTATAATTTGAGATATGTGTATTACGCGTATGAAGAGTCTTTTCATAAGCACTTCTACGGAAAAAACTCTTGTGCCATCATAAAAATTTGGACACAAAATTCGAACACATTTACTAGAATAAAAAAAATAAAAAACAGAAAAAAAACAAAATTAAATAATATATATTTTAAAGGATTTGTCTAATATGTGTAATATTACACATGTTAAAGCAACTAAAGTTGAAAACCTTTCATTAAAAAACAAAAATTATTTATTAAAAAGATACATATCTATTATCAAATGCTTTAGTAATTCATAACATATGGAAATTTGAAAAAAAAACTTTATTTTAAATAAATGAAATTATATATAATTTTATAGACGTGTCTAAATCTTGTAACCTATAAATAACCTATAAGTTATATATTAAACCCATCCGAATTCCTTCCTTACATTTCACCGGAGTTTATTGCTTCTGAATTAAAACCAAACGATATAACTTATCTCAAATCTAAACGATCCTTTTTCAAATCTAAAAAAAATAAAAATAAAAACTATACAACCTCTTCGTATTTCTGTTTTATTAACTTGTCTTTCATATTTTTGATATTTTCCATTTCAAAAAAAAAAAAAAACTAAAAACCAAACCCAGAAATTAACAGTGAAATTACTGTATTTCACATATTGACTTCAGCTTAATTTGGTACCAATTCTGTCATCTCAAAGGTTGGAGTTTCTTGAACAAGTCCTTAAAGGTACGTGTTAGTTTTTTCTCCTTCACTAACATAGTTCAAAATTTTGTTATTTGTGATTGCATGCATTTTGTTTACGATTTTTTTACATTTTTATTTTTGCTGTTGTTTGCAGATCATATAGTTTTTACTTTCAGAATTCATTTTAACCGGATCAACATTCATTAACACCAGTTCTTCGGTTGATTCATAACACTTTAAGAGGTTCATGCTCTTCATTGTTTTGGCCATTTTTTAGTATCTAGTTAATTAATTTTATCCAGAGGCACACACAAAAATACAATTTTATAATTGATATTGACTATACGTCTCTCCTGCTGAATTACCTTACAAACCTTACTACCAACATCCTCAACCCCACAACCCCATTCTCACACTTTTTTCTTTTTGCCATCTTATAGGGTACAAAGTCTCCACCTCGGTCGAGGAATTTGTTGAGCACGAAAGGTGAGTTCTCATCTCTCAACCAAATTTTCTACATACACATGATGTAGGGATCGAACCCATGGCTATGTGCTTAGGGCAGGGGTGTTTGCCGTGCGGTTTTGATTGGTTTTAGCTAAAGAGCCATCCGATCTAAATTAAAAATCACATGTTGTTCATTCGGTTAGGATGGCTATTCTAAAAAATACGATATAATGCGATGGTGCAGTTTAATTTGGATAAGTTTTTGGATATCCAAAATGCAACATGTAATTTTTTTATTATTAATATTAATATTATACAGGTTTGATATAAAATATAACACAAAGTCACAAATATATTAAAAAATTAACATTATAGAATGAAAATGATCGATTATATTCAAAGCATATGAAATAGTGACAATATAGATTAAATTAATGCAATATATAAAATTAAAAACCGTCAAACAATATATTAATGCAATATATATTACTAATAAAAGAATAAATAAGTATTAAAATTTACTTTTGTATTTCCGTTTGGTTTTGAAAAAGTGATCTGAAATCCGATCGGATCATGGAGGTTTTTACAAAACAACATTCAAACACATCCAAAAACATTTTGTTTTTTGCGGTTTTTGGTTTCTTTGGATTGATTTGCGTTTTTATTTAGAATCGGTCTGGATTGGAACACCCCTCACTTTGGGGTCTAAATCACTTACTACTCAAATCAATTCATTATTGATTCCCTCCCCTATTGCACCCCTTTTTACACTCCCCACCTCCACAACCCCCACACCGCACTCTCTCTCCAATAACATCATTGAAACCATTACACAAATCTTCTTCCTAACCATAATGCTCATCCCACCTCAGAATGTTTGTTTGGTGACAGTAGACATATCATGCACAATACCAACAAAGCCACATTTTTCCCACTTTCTTTCCATCATAGATAACCTTAAAAGACACTTAATATGAGATGGAGTGAGTTACAATAGATAGATAAAGAATCAGTTCTTTCAAAAAAGATAAAGAATCAGTTAAAATTAGTTATGTTTTTTGTTTTCCGGTTTGCTCCCTACCATATTAAAGTTTTAGGTTAGGAAAATAATAAGGTTAGTTTAATGGAATTGTTTAACTAAGTGAAAAAATGTTAAAGGTTGGGTACTCTAACTGTTCGTAAAATTTTCATAATGAACGTTATTTTTTAATCAGCAAATATTATTATAACCCTTGAACTAGAACACTGAACACAAGGTGTGTCTAGAAAACAAGGTAAGAAAGTAAACACTCCTGTCTAAGACAGGTAATAACACAGCACTGCAACAAAAAAACACTGCCTGTGAACAACAAACAGAATATGTACATTTGAGGAAAACACAACAACCGAAGTAGAGGGCTCAGCACAAGAGACGCGCCAAAACAAACTCCAAACAACTTGAAAAAACAGTTCTGCACAAATCCCTGGCTACCACCGAAAAAACGTAGAACCACAGGCAGCTTGTTGAGCACAGACCCACCACCGCTACCGCTGGCCTTTAAACATTCTTCCGGATCCCAAATCCATTCATAGAAAAGACACGACAACCCCTTTAGAAGACTAAGACACCACTTCCAAGAAAGCACCTTAATTTCATCCACAATGTCACCATTGTCTCGAGAAATGTTTTTGAAAATCTTTTATTTCTCGTCTTCCACAAGACCCAAATGACGGCGTGCCAAATTAACTAATAACCTTTATGAACCTTCCTAGATCTAGCCTCCCAAATACAACATTCCACATGCATAAAAAGATTCGGAGGAGTAATCAAAGCTATGCCAAGCCATCTAAACACCAACGACCACATCTTAAAGGCCAAATCACATTGAAGGAAAAGGTGGTTTGATGTTTCTTCCCACCCTTGACATAAAACTCAATCTTTCAAAGCCTCTTGAGAAATAACATGATGCACCGCCAAATTCTGCCTAGTTGGGATACGATAAAGAAGCTTCCAAGAAAAAGCAATCACTTTTGAGGGGTCGGACTTTTCCACAATCTACATTAACTATTGAATTTAATTTTGGTTACATATTACATTATTTAATTTTAAGCGTACATCCCTATTCATATTTGCAGTTTTTTCGTCAAATTAGGTTACACATTACATTGATTTAATTTAAACAAAGCACATATTATCTTTTTCATATTTGCAGTATTTAGTCAAACGTTAGAGTAATGTGATGTTGTTCTCACCTTTCCAAATGGTTCCCTTGTTTCTTTTTCACTAATTCAAAAATAGTATCTATTACTTTTACTTTCAGACTGACTTAAGTCACAAGGAAAAGAAGATAACATAATCAATGGAAATTCTATCTTCTATTGTTGGCATAGTAGCACATTATACCATTGTTCCTATTGGACGTCAAGCAAGGTATTTGATATTTTACAAAGGCAATTTCAGTATGTTAGCGGTTCATCTTAAAGACCTCGAGGCTGAAAGAGAAAGAATGATCCATTCGGTTGAAGAAGAAAGAGGAAATGGTAAAGAAATTGAAAGAGATGTGATGAATTGGTTAGAGACAGCGAACGATGTCATTGAAAAGGCAAATAAGTTTCAAAATGATCATCATCGTGCCAATTTTAGGTGTTCAGCACGGTCTTTCCCCAATTTGATTTTGCGTCATAAACTAAGTAGGAAAGCCATAAAAATTGCAAAAGATGTTGTCCAAGTTAAAGGAAAAGGGATGTCTAATCGAGTTGGTTACCTTCCCACCCTAGATGGAGTAGCTTCCTCCTCAACAATAAGAGGTG